>SWCF01002364.1_pt1 | contig 287214 bp, 261 predicted proteins | sample 4690081 | NCBI WGS metagenome assembly SWCF01 (sample SAMN10267280, study PRJNA491770) | bioreactor metagenome | isolation source: DHS bioreactor inoculated with | place: Japan: off Shimokita Peninsula
AAAAAAAACGGCACCAAGAAAGAGCAGCATGACGGGATCGGGAATATGTGCGGTTGAAGGGGTGGTTCGATTCTATTTACTGATATCCCAAGGATAAAGGGACCAATCGGATATAACAGTGTTAACTTGCCGAACGAAAATTCGATTTGGAGCATTTTTCATGAGACCGTTGACGAAGCAGACACTTGCGCTCGCAGTCACCTGCAGCCTTTTCGCCACCGCCGCGACCGCGGAAACCCTTTGCACCAGTTTTGGACCGCAAACGCCACGCGACATATCGAGCAAGGCCGGAACGAATCCCCGGACCTTCACGCTTGCGCCCGACGCTTCGAAAATGAACCTGTGCGATATTCACACCCACACCAATGCCGAACACAAGGGCCCCGGTTTTTCGGTCTTTGTCGGCGATGGCAAAGATGGCGGTTTCCAGTGCAACGAAACCGATCAACTGACAGAAGCGGAACTCAAGGACCCGGGCGAACTCGCCTATCACGGCGTGAAGCCGGGCGACACGATCGAGGTACACTGGGTCTACACGTCCTGTGAAGCCGGCCCCGGACCCGGGCTCGGGTCTTGCCTGACCGACAGCTGCGCCAATCCGCAATTGCGCGTGGAAGCCCAGGTCTTTCTGGTCGTGAACGATCCCGATGCCCTCGACTTCACGGACTTTGCCTACATGGGCAACAAGGTGGATGGCCTGTATCAGGCCAAGGCGCTCCCGACGGGAACCGGCGAGCCGGTGCGCTTTGCCGGCTCGACCACCGGACCGAGCTACACCCAGGAAGTCTGCTCGCCGCTTCAGGTGACATGGAGCGTCCGGCCGCAATGCGCGAAACTGGATATCAACTCACTGAACAAGTGGGCTGCAAACGGCAACATCTTCAAGGAAGATCATTCTCATGGCGTTCGCCAGCTCGTAACGGCACCGGAGCTCCTGGCGCCGATCGACTAGGTTCGGGCATCTTCCATATTTGTAGCCTGCCTTCTTCTCCTCCAGTTTCATGTGTTAAAACGCGACTGGAGGAGAGGATCTCAGGAATCCTTTCGTTTTAATCGTTTTAAATACACATCTTAGGAGGCCTGTTGCATGGCTGCAGCGGACATTTTCCAGGACCTGTCATCCCATGCCCGGACGTTTGAAGGACGGCCCTTGCGCCAGCTGTTTGAAGCCGACCCTGCCCGTTTCGACAAACTGTCGTTCCATCTGGATGACCTGCTGATCGATTTTTCCAAATGCATCCTGGACGAAAAGGCCTTCGAACTGCTTGTCGGTCTGGCCGGCGAGGCCGGCGTGGAAGCCCGTCGGGATGCCATGTTCGCCGGCGAAAGGATCAATGAAACCGAAGGCCGGGCCGTCCTGCACACCGCCTTGCGGAACAGTTCGGATCGGCCCGTGCTGGTCGATGGCGAGGATGTCATGCCGGAGATCCGCTCCGTGCTGACGGCTATGGCGGCGTTTGCAGAAGCGATCCGCTCCGGAGATCTCACGGCGAAGAACGGCGCGCCTTTCACCGACGTGGTCAACATCGGCATCGGCGGCTCGGACCTGGGCCCTTTGATGACCACGCTGGCGCTCGCTCCCTACCACGACGGCCCGGCTGTCCGTTATGTCTCCAATGTCGACGGCGCCCATATTGCCGATACGCTGAAGGCGCTCGATCCGGCGACAACCCTGATCCTTGTCGCCTCGAAGACCTTCACCACCATCGAAACCATGACCAACGCGCAGACAGCGCGCAAATGGATCACCGATGCGCTCGGGGAAGAGGCCGTCGAAGCACATTTCGCGGCCATTTCCACCGCACTCGACAAGGTTGCGGCTTTCGGGATCGCGGAAGACAGGATCTTCGGTTTCTGGGACTGGGTCGGCGGGCGTTATTCCATCTGGTCGGCCATCGGCCTGCCGCTGATGATCGCCATCGGCCCCGATGCCTTTGCCGATTTCCTCGAAGGCGCCCATGCCATGGACCGTCATTTCGTGGACGCACCGCTGGAGACCAACCTGCCCGTGCTGCTCGGGCTCGTCGGCATCTGGAACCGGGACGTGCTGGGTCATTCCGCCCGGGCGGTCCTTCCCTATGACCAGCGCCTTTCGCGTTTGCCCGCCTATCTGCAGCAACTCGACATGGAATCCAACGGCAAACGGGTGAAGCTCGACGGCACGCCCGTCGACATGGACACGGGCCCGTTGGTCTGGGGCGAACCCGGTACCAACGGGCAGCATGCCTTCTACCAGCTCCTTCATCAGGGAACGACGGTGATCCCTTGCGAGTTCATCGTTGCCGCCAAAGGTCACGAAGAGGATCTCGTGCATCATCATGAAATGCTGGTCGCCAACTGTCTGGCCCAGTCGGAGGCCCTGATGGTCGGCCGGACGCTTGACGAGGCGAGAGCCCAGCTGAAGGCATCCGGAAAATCGGACGAGGAAGCGGACCGCCTCGCTCCGCACAAGGTTTTCCCCGGCAATCGTCCGTCCCTGACCATTGCCTACGAGAAACTGACCCCCTTCGCACTTGGCCGTCTGATCGCGCTGTACGAACACCGGGTCTTCGTCGAAGGCGTAATCTGGGGGATCAATTCCTTCGACCAGTGGGGCGTGGAACTCGGCAAGGAACTGGCGACGGCTCTGCTGCCGTTGGTGCGCGGTGAAAAGCAGGCAGATGGCAAGGACAGTTCCACAAAAGGCCTGCTCGCCACACTTTGTTAGCGGTCCGTATGTTAGGCTTCAAACGAAGATGCCCCTCGACAGACAGATTGCCGTCGCGAAGAATCCTGATTACCCTTGGGCATCTTTAAGGGAGAAATATGGGCCGAAATGACATATCTCATTGTTGCCAATACAATATGATGTGTTCATTTTCGTACTCATTGATGGAATCTGGAGACCAGTGAAATGAAAAAGTTGATTGTTCTCGCGGCTGCCGGCCTGCTTCTGGCAGCCTGCCAGTCGGACAGCCAGCGTGACCGCGCGCTCGTCGGCGGCGGCCTCGGTGCTGCTACCGGGGCAGTCATCGGTTCGGCCATTGACGGCGGCGGTGCCGGCGGTGCTCTTGCCGGTGCTGCGATCGGCGCAGTCGGCGGTGCGGTTATCGGTGGAGCGACCACGCCGAAGAACTGCGTGGCCTATGACCGCTACGGCCGTCCGTACCGGGTTGCATGCCCGTAAAATAGACAAGACCGACATTTGGCCGGAACCGTTGTAAAATAAGGGTGATTCGATTCCTAAAACGTCGGGAGGCGTGGATGAAACCCTTACTTGCCGTAGCGGTTCTGGCCGTTTTCCTAGCCGGTTGCGTCAACAGCGAAAGCCAGCGGGATCGCATGCTGATCGGCGGAGGTCTCGGTGCAGCGACCGGTGCTGCCATAGGCGCCGCCGTCGGTTCGGGCGGGGGAGCCACTCTTGCCGGCGCTGCGATTGGCGCCATGGGCGGCGGTATCATCGGCGTGATGACCACGCCGAGAAACTGTATCGCCCGCGACCAGAACGGCGTTCCCTACAAGGTGCGCTGTCCCTGAGACGGCAGACGGTCTAATCGGTCTTCAGAAACGACAAAAGGCAGAGGCGCAAGCCCCTGCCTTTTTTATTCTTGACGATGGATGCGACCTCAGGCGGCCTTTGACACCTTGGTCTCCAGCGCGGTCTTCGGGTCCACGTAGTCATAACCGAGAGCGCTCGCAACCGCCTCGCAGGTGACCATACCGGCATGAACGTTCAGGCCCGGCAGGAACAGCGGATCGTCGAGCAGCGCCTGCTTCGCACCCTTGTCTGCAAGCGCCAGCGTGAACGGCAGGGTCGCGTTGTTGAGCGCGTAAGCGGAGGTCCGCGGAACCGCTCCGGGCATGTTCGCCACGCAGTAATGGACGACTTCGTCGACGATATAGGTCGGCTCCGAATGGGTCGTCGGCTTCGAAGTGGCGAAGCAGCCGCCCTGGTCGATGGCCACGTCCACGAGGACGGCACCCGGCTTCATGCGCTTGACCATGTCCGCGCTCACCAGCTTGGGTGCCGCCGCACCGGGAACCAGAACCGCGCCGACCACCATGTCGGCGTCCATCACGTACTGCTCCAGAGCCGCCTTCGTGGAATAGACGGTCTTCAGCGCCGGACCGAAGGTCTGCGACAGATGCGCAAGAACGGTCACGTTGCGGTCGAGCACCGTCACGTCCGCGCCGAGGCCCAGCGCCATGGTAATGCAGTTGGAGCCGACAACACCGCCGCCGATGACGACGACCTTGGCCGGAGCAACGCCCGGCACGCCGCCGATGAGGATACCCACACCGCCGTTTGCACGTTCCAGCGCAGTCGCGCCTGCGGTCACGGCCAGCCGGCCGGCGACCTGGGACATCGGCGCCAGCAACGGCAGGCCGCCTTCCATGCCCTGAACCGTTTCATAGGCGATGCAGGTCGCGCCGGACTTTACAAGATCCGCGGTCTGCGGAGCATCGGGAGCGAGGTGAAGATACGTGAAAAGGATATGATCGGGACGCAGCATGGCCCGTTCGACGGCCTGCGGCTCCTTGACCTTGACGATCATTTCCGCGGTGTCGAAGATTTCGGCCGCCGATCCGAGGATCCTGGCGCCGGCAGCTTCATAGACAGCGTCGTCCGCGCGGATACCCGCGCCGGCCTGGGTTTCGACGAAAACCTCGTGACCGCGCGCCACGATTTCCTGAACGCTGTCCGGGGTCAGACCGACCCGGTATTCCTGATTCTTGATTTCCTTCGGCACACCGATACGCATGTTTTTGCCCTCTCTGGTCGGGTTCGAGTTGGGGAATATTTTACGCCATCGTCACTCGAATTTCCTTGCATTTGCGGCACGAAAAGCACCATTCTTGCAATCTGGGAATAAATATTGCCAAATTATTCGAATATTCTGCCACGGAGGCAATCTTGAAGCTCGACCGGCTCGATCGCCGCATCCTTGAAGAACTCCAACGCGACGGACGGATCGCAAATGCGGATCTCGCCGAAAAGGTCGGCCTGTCGCCCTCGACCTGCCTGCGCCGCGTGCGCGCCCTGGAAGAGGTCGGGATCATCGACAAGTATGTCGCACTTCTGGATCAGCGCAAGCTCGGCCGACGCATGGATGTCTTCGTCGAAATCGCCCTGACCGGTCAGTCGAACGAGGTGCTGGAGAATTTCGAAAAGGCGGTCGCCCGGTCAGGCGAGATCATGGAATGCTATCTGATGGCAGGCGATGCCGATTACATGCTGCGCGTAACCGCCGCCGACCCGACCGATTTCGAGCGTATTCACCGGGAGGAACTGGCCCGCCTGCCCGGCGTTCTCAGGATGAAATCCTCCTTTGCCATCCGCCCGATCGTACGCAAGACCGCCTTTCCCATGGCCGAAAAGCGCGACTGATCGACCGGTGTACATCGGTGGACAATCCATATCGACGCCCCTGCCGACGCAAGTTATAGTCGCGGCAGCACATTGAGCTGCACCAAAGGAGAAACCGCAGGGTGTCCTACAAGGTAACCCGGCTGATCGATCCGACCTATCAACTGGCCGAATGTCCGACTTGGGACGAAAAGAACGGCCGCTTGCTGTGGGCGGACATTCAGGGCCGAACCATCCAGTCCATGGACTGGGCCACCAAATCCATCACATCGTGGTACTTCGAAAACGAGGTCGGGTCCTTCGGCCTGGCGGATGACGGCCGGCTTGTCGTCAGCGTCTGGGACAAGGTCATCCTGTTTGACCCGGAGAGCGGCGAAAAAACGGTGCTGGCGGAGATCGAGACCGATCTGCCCCAGACCCGTCTGAACGACGGCAAGGTCGGCCCGGACGGCGCGTTCTGGGTTGGAACCATGGACACCTCGAACCCGCGCGAACCGATCGGCGGGCTCTACCGGGTGGATGCCGGCGGCGACGTCTGGCAGATCCGCGACGGGCTCAAGGTCTCCAACGGGCTGGCCTGGTCCCCGGACGGCACCCTCATGTACCATTCCGACAGTTCGCCGGGATGGATCGAGGCCTATGTCTTCGATCCCGTGACAGGTTCACTCGGCGCGAAAATGCTCTTTGCCCAGCAGACGGACGAGACCGGACGACCGGACGGCGCGACCGTGGATGCGGAGGGCAACTACTGGAGCGCGGGCGTCTCCGCCGGCGTGCTCAACTGCTTTTCGCCCGACGGCGAGCTGAAGCAGGCCATTCCCATGCCTTGTCCGAAACCGACCATGCCCTGCTTCTGCGGCCCCGAACTCGACCAGTTGGTCGTCACAAGCCTCAAGGCCTCGCCGGACACCGACGACGGTGTCTCCGGCGGGCTCTATCTGGTGGAAGGCCATGGAGTAAAAGGCTTGCCTGCAACCCGTTTCAGGACCGCCGACACACCAGACTGATGTCTAAAATTTCAGTAGCTGCAGCCGCTGCGCACCTTCACCGGCTTCCAAACCGTCTGCGCCTCGCGGACCTTCACCCTGCGGGTCACGGTGCTGTAGACCGCCGGTTCGCGCACGACGCGCTGTGATGCCGGCTGCACGAGCACCTTTTCCCAGACCGAACCGTAGATTGCCGGCTGGCGGACGGCGACCCGGCCGCCCGGCTTCACCAGCACCCGTTCCTGGACGGTGGAATAGACGGCCGGATAAGCGATCTTGCACAGGATCCGGCGCCCCTTCCGGTTCCGGTATTCCCAGCCGTAACTTGCCGGCCGGACCTGTACCCGGCGGGACTGAAGCGAATAGACCGGAGCGACGGTTCGATAGCTGACCCGTTCCGGCTGAAGTACCACCTGCCGTGCCTGATAGGCATAGACGGCCGGCTGGCGCACCGTATGGCTGGAAGCCGGCCTGACCAGCACCTGTTCCTGAACGGTCTGGTAGACGGCCGGAACGATGGCCTGTTCGTAGCAGGCAAGCGCCCTGCCGCCGGCAAAAACCGATTGTGTCTGGGATAGAGCCAGCAAAAGGCCCAAACTGGCGCTGACAACGGTTCGACGCATGACACTTCCCCCTGTCCCGAGCCTGTGAAATGACAGGCCGAAAGGCGAAGTCTAGGGAAAGTTAACGAAGTGTTAAAGCTTAAAAACCAGGGTGTCAGATTCCGACAGGTAGCACATTACCCATTGTCGTAATCCGTATCCTCGTTGATCACGTGCCGGGCCTCTTCCGGCACCCATTCGCCCCAGCGCGGTTCGAGCTTGTGATCGACCGACACCCGGTCGTCAAAGACGAAACACTCGCCCTTCCAGAGGCTTTTGTCCTCCGGCACCTTTTCCAGGTAATTCAGGATCCCGCCCTGGAGGTGATAGACCTCCTCGAAACCCTCCCGGAGCATAAGCGAAGTGGCTTTTTCACAGCGGATGCCGCCGGTGCAGAACATGGCGACCTTTGGCTTGTTCTCCAGTTCGACCGCCTGTTGCACCCAGTCCGGAAACTCGCGGAACGACTGGGTCTTCGGATTGAGCGCGCGCTCGAAGGTGCCGAAGGCATATTCGTAGTCGTTGCGGGTATCGATGACGACCACATCCGGATCGCTGATCAGCTCGTTCCAGTCTTCCGGCGGCACATAGGTCCCGACCAGTTCGTTCGGGTCGATGCCGTCCACCGCCAGACGCACGATTTCCTGCTTCAGGCGCACCTTCATGCGCTTGAACACATGCCTGTGGCTCCAGGCCTCCTTGTGCTCCAGGTCGGCCAGGCGCGGATCGGAACGCAGGTGCTCCAGCAGCTCCCGGACGCCGTATTGCGGACCGCACACCGTGCCGTTGATGCCTTCTCGCGCCAGCAACAGGCTGCCGCGCACGTCCCTCTCCACGCAGAATTTTTTCAGCGCGTCGCGCATCTCCTCGTAATCCTCGAGGAGAGCAAACTTGTAAAGGGCGGCAATCAGGTACTGGTTCGACATGACTATTAAGCTTCAGGCGGCTTCGGTTCTTGGCGGATTGGATAGTCCGCCGCTTATACAGCCATGGCCGCCCGAAAGAGAAGTCCGCATTTCATCGGACCCCGTCCCACCATTCACCCTCGAGCCAGATCCTTCCTGCAATCGGCAATCAATGCCAGTGCCTTTTCGCTTTCCCCAAATTCGCGACCGAACGCGAGACAGAGCTTAGCGAGAAAGACTTCCGTATATTCCGGAGCAATGGCGTCAATCGCTTCCGCCATTGCCTCGTAGAAGGTTTCGAACTCCTCTGAAGTCATTGAGCCCCTCCCGAAGTTTGAAGAATGTGGCCCAGCGCGTTTTTGATCCCGTCCAGGTCGCCCTGACGCCACCTTGCCGCCACGTACATGTCGGGGCGGATCAGATAGAGCGTCCCGTCGACCGCGTCATAGGCGCGGGCAACGTCCGTCTCCAATCCAATACGTAGGACAGTCACGTCTTCCATCCAGTCCAGTGCGCCGGTATCTGGCCCGTTGCCGAAGGAAAGGACCGTAAACCCGCAAAGCCTTTCGGAAAGATGCCCCTGGTCCAGTGGCGGATCGGCGGCGACCGAACCGGGCGCCGGACCGGACGAGAAGGCCGGATCGTCCTCAAGAGTGACCGGGCTGTCGGCATAGGTATAGGGCACCATCTGCCGGGGGTTTGCCAGCGCGCCCGCGTAAGGGTGGGTCAGGGCGAGCGACAGGGCCGCGTCGCGCATCACCTGCCAGCCATGGCTCGGCGGCGTCATGAACCGGGTGCTCTTCGAGGCATTGGCGAAAACGTCCAGCGTCGCCCCGCGCCGTTCCGGCGTATAGCTGTCGAGCAGCCCTTCCCCGGCACGGCCGGAAAGCACCCAGCCCAGTTTCCAGCCGATGTTCTGGGCATCGGCGAGCCCGTTGTTAAGGCCCCGCACGCCGAAGATCGGCACGATATGGGCGCTATCGCCGATGAAGAAGATCCGCCCGTCCCGATAGTCGTCGAGCGCCAGCGTGTTCGCCGAATAGACGCTCCACCATTCCAGATCGTAGCCACCGGTGTGACCGAGGTCGGTCAGCACCGCTTCCACGTTCCGGCGGACTTCCGCCTCCTGCGTCGCCTCCTCCGCGGATTCGCCCTCGCGCAGCTGGTAGTCGATCCGCCAGATGTTGTCCGGCTGACGGTGTACGAGCACGGTTCCGCCCGGCCGGCTGGCCGGATCGAACAGGGCCCGGCGAATTGTGGGATAGTTGTGTTCCATGCGCACATCGGCGATCACGTAGCGGCCTTCGTAATTCTCGCCCTGAAGCCGCAGCCCGCGCATTTTCCGAACCGGACTGTGGGCGCCATCGGCGGCCAGCACCCAGTCCGCCTTAAAGGCATAGTCTCCATCCGGATCGGAGACGGAGAGCCGCACGCCGTCTTCTTCATCGGCGACATCCGTCACCGCGCTCTGCCAGCGGATCTCGATCAGCGGCGAGGCGGCCGCCGCCTCCCACAGGAACTGCTCGATATACTGCTGCTGAAGATTGTACATCGGCCGGAAGCGCTCGGCCTCGCTGTCCGGCATCCGGAATTCCAGGATCTGCTTGCCCCGGTAGAAGGTGCGGCCCGTGGTCCAGCCGAGCGACTTCTCCAGGAAAGGCTTCAGCGCCCCGATCCGGTCGAGGATGTAATAGCTCTGGCGCGCGATGCAGATCGCCCGGCTACCGTCGTTGAAGGTCGCCTTCCTTTCCAGGACCACCGACCGCACGCCTTCGCTGGCGAGCGTCAGCGCCGCTGTGAGCCCGACCGGGCCGGCACCGACAATCGCCACCGGCGCATCGTCGCTCAGGCGGGCGCGGTCCGACGGGCCATCGAAATGCGGATAGGTGAAATAGAGCGAATCGAGCTCCGATCGGCCTGCGGGGCGCATGGGGTTTCCTCCCTTTCCGGAACAGGCGGGGCCTGTCTTTCCCCCTGCTATACATCGCAGGCGCCATGGAATATGTCCTCTTTTATGGAGGACAAGGACCACATTCCCGCCGCTGAGAGCAGCCTGGCACACGTCTCGCAATGCCTGGGTACGCTCGGCAGGCCGGCGTTCCTGGAGCCCTTCTTCGACCTTCTGAGATCCATGGCAACCGCCCAGGTCATGGTCTTCAGCTACAGCGAAAACCACGCGCAGTGCCTGTTGTCGCGCAATTTCATCGAAGGCGGCATCGGCAAACGCCTGGCCGCGAACTATCTGGACGACTGGTTCCTGCAGGACCCGCTTTACACAAGGATCATGGCGCTTGAAGATGGAAGTTTCGAGACCCACCGGCTGAAGGACATCCTGCCGGAAGTTTCGCAAGACTACCGGCTCCGGTTCTTCACAGCACCGGATATCGAGGACAAGACCACGGTGCTATCGGTGAGCAAACACCGGCTAGCGATAAGCTTTTACTGGCAGACCAGATGTGAAATCTCATCGGACCTTCTGAATATCGCAGCCCGACTGGTCCAGCTTCATTTCGACGCCCTTGCGCCTTCGTCCGAACCGCCCGCCCTGCAGGTGCTGTCGGCCCGCGAGCGCGATATTTGTCTTGGTATACTGGCCGGCAAGAAGGCGGAACTGATCGGCCACGAACTTGGCATCAAACCCACAAGCGTCGCCACCTACCGCCAGCGGGCCTACGAAAAGCTGGGCATCAACTCCCGCGGCGAACTGTTCGCCATCTGCCGGGACTAGAACGGCTCAGCTTTTCAGCCGCGTGTTCTCATTTGCCGCCTGCGGGGCCAGCGCTTTCACCGTCTCGATCATGCCGCGCGACGTATCCCGGGTGCGCCGCGTCTCATGGCCGAAGGGCGAATTTGCGAGCAGCCGCATCATCGCCGCCGCGCCCTCATGGAACCCGCCGGTCAGACCCAGCGCTTCGTAGGTGTCGCGGATTTCCTCCATCTCCCGCACCCAGCGTCCGGCATCGGCCGGCAGGCGCGGAATGTTGGTCTCCGCCTTGGAGAGAAACCCCGGCTGGCTGCGTTTCAGTTCCGCGACAAAGGCCTCGAGCAGCCCCATCCGTTCGGCCGCCACGAACCCGGCCGTCAGCAAAGCGTTGTGCCCCTTGGTCTGGGACGCGTAGACCATCTTGAAACCGGAGGCGTCACCGATGGTATCGCCTAAGTGAACGATCTCGAACGCCGGACCGTCGAGGACATCGAGCATCTCACTCCCTGTCCCGGAGAGATAAAGCCGCGGCACCTTTCCGTCCTTCGGCGGCTGCCCGATGATGCCGCCGTCGATGAAGGTCACCGGCGTGCCGTCGAACAGGTCGGCAATCTCCCGCACAAGCACCGGCGAAATCGCATTGCCTTCGACAAAGACAAGCGGCTTCGGGGCATCGCTCAGACAATCCGCCACGGCGCGGGCTTCCTCCTCGGCGGCGGAGGGCGGCAGGACGGAAAACAGGATATCGCAGGCGGCAACGAGGTCTTTCAGATCCGCGGTGTCTTCAATTCCCGCGTCTTTCGCCCGTCCGACACTTTCCTTTGAGCGCCCGGCCAGTACGGACACCACCCGAAACCCGACCTTGGTCAGCTCCCGGGCCATGTTCCCGCCCATCTCGCCGATGCCGAGAAGTCCGATAACAGGATTTTCCGTACTCATTGCGCCCTCCGAAGCAGTCATGGCGGGGACTATGGGTCGGGCACAAGTCCGGACGCAAGTGGGAAGTTAGTCAGTAGACATTCAAATAAATGATAATGAGGAATGATAAAATGAAGCAGAGCAAAATAATTTAAAATATTCATTTGCTTTAAAAATAGATAAAGAAAAAATATTATCTATATATAATCATAAGAATGAGGATTTTGAACATTTTTCTTTTTCGTTATAATATATAAGCTCATTGCTTAGGACTCTCCCAGAAAGACTTTTACCTAAATCAAACAATGAGTTCTGATAATCACTTTTCGGATTATCCATAAATTCAAAATCATGAACTTTTTTAAGTAAATATCCAATAACGTCAACAATATACATGCAGTGATTTCTTTTCTCACAATAGAAATGGCCGATATTATTCACCACATCAACAGAAAGATTTTCAAATGGAATCTGAGCGGCAATTTCTACGGTAAAATCATCGTTATAACCCGGTCTATGATTCCTTCCCTTCAAGAAGGCTTCATTTAATTCATAAACATACGCAAAATTTTCAGAGAAGTAATTACAAAGAGATAAATTTAAATTCGCCAGTACGTTATTTATTCTTATTTGATAATTAGGGTCTGCAAAAAATAAGCTCTTATCATAATAACCAATTCTAATGAATTTTAGATCAAATCTACTCGACAATGAAACTAGATCACTTAAAGCACCAAGCTTGATATCATCACTATACTCAGGAAGAAAATCTGAGCCATGTATAAGAGGAATCCGGTTTATTTTTCTATTTTCATTTTCACCAGGATCAAGCTTCAGCCGATCTAACATCAGGCGAATAAAATTATGCCGAAACTCATTAATATTCCGGTCGTCGAATATACCCGCAACGACCGCTGTATACTTACCTTGTGGCCCTTGACCCTCTTGCTCGTCGAGAAAAACGAACTTCATGCTGAACACCCCAACAGAGCAGGATTTCAACTTTACCAATTATTTCAATGTGGGGAAATGGTGGGTGCACAGGGATTCGAACCCGGGACCGTCTGATTAAGAGTCAGATGCTCTACCAACTGAGCTATACACCCATCGCGGCCGCGCTCGAAGCACACCGGATGGCGGGTATATATCGCCGTGATCCGTCGGGCACAATCCCTTTCGTGACATTTTTTTGGCATGTGGATGAGCGCGGGCGGAAATGCGGATCAATGGCCTGGCACCCGTTCCCCTTCCTCTCCTTCCATCATACCATGGCTCGACCCACTGGTGTCCGGTTTAGGTTGGGGCGGTAGTTAGACAAAGCAATCACCTCTCCGCCTTGTCATCCCAGCGAAGGCTGGGATCCAGTAAACACAAAGGTTTGCGGCCCAAAGCGACACCGGGGCTACTGGATCCCGGTCTTGTCGCTTTGCGCCAAACCGGGATGACAACCGAGTGGGAAACCCGTGTCCCCAAGCGCACCAGGCGGTATTTCCCACATTTGCTCAAAGCGATGTCAAACATCCGCAATTTTAAACCGGACAGCAGTGGGCTCGACCATGGCATCCATGCCGTTTCCTCACGACAAGGAACCGCCTTGTCCCTTCCGAAGCCTCCCGCCACCCCACTCCTGTAATTTTCAAAAAGCCTTGCCACCTCAAACGCAATAAATGGAATTTTGCACTTGACCCTGCCCGCCCCCCTGACTAGGGTGCGGCGCATCAAGAAGGAGGTTGTGTTCCTTCGCGATCTCCGGTCCGGGGTCTCCGGCCGTTGAAATGTCAAAAGTTTCGGATTCGGGAAGACAGCATCATGACGTCTCTCATTCTAGTAGTAGGAAAGCGCGCCGCCGGAACGGGATGACCCGTTCGGAACAGGCTGGCGCGCGCTGAGGTCCCGATGGGGCCTTTTTTTATGCCTCCCCGTTCCGTTTCGTGCTTCCAGGGCGAACCAGATCAACGCCGCGAATTCGAAACCCTGACAAAAGACCAGAATTAAGACACGACGAGCCACATGCCGACAGGCCAAACGCAAGGAAATCAAGAATGACACGGGAGATGACCGGCGCCAACATGGTGATCCAGGCGCTGCAGGACCAGGGAGTTGACACCGTTTTCGGCTACCCGGGCGGCGCTGTGCTTCCGATCTATGACGAGATCATTCAGCAGGACACGATCCAGCATATCCTTGTGCGCCACGAACAGGGCGCCGGCCACGCGGCCGAAGGCTATGCCCGCTCCACCGGCAAGCCGGGCGTCGTGCTCGTCACCTCCGGCCCCGGCGCGACCAACATGGTCACCGCACTGACCGACGCGATGATGGACAGCATTCCGCTGGTCTGCATCACCGGCCAGACCGCGACCCATCTGATCGGCACCGACGCCTTCCAGGAATGCGACACGGTCGGCATCACCCGGCCCTGCACCAAGCACAACTGGCTGGTCCGCGACGTCGACGATCTCGCCCGCGTCCTGCACGAAGCCTTTTATGTCGCCACCTCGGGCCGTCCGGGCCCGGTCGTCGTCGATATCCCGAAGGACGTCCAGTTCGCCACCGGCACCTATCAGGGTCCGAGCGCCAATCCGGCCGCGGCCCACAAGAGCTACCGGCCCCAGGTCAAGGGTGACGCCCAGTCGATCCGGGCGGCCGCCGAACTGATGGCCCATGCGAAAAAGCCGGTGCTCTACACCGGCGGCGGCGTCATCAATTCCGGTCCCCAGGCAGCCCAGCTCTTGCGCGAACTGGTCGACCTGACCGGCTTCCCGATCACGTCGACCCTGATGGGACTCGGCGCTTATCCGGCATCGGGCAAGAACTGGCTCGGCATGCTCGGCATGCACGGCACCTACGAAGCCAACATGACCATGCACGACTGTGACGTCATGGTCTGCATCGGCGCGCGCTTCGACGACCGCATCACCGGCCGCGTCGACGCCTTTGCCCCGGACGCCAAGATCATCCACATCGACATCGACCCGTCGTCGATCAACAAGAACGTCAAGGTCGACCTGCCGATCATCGGCGATGTCGGCCACGTTCTGGAAGATCTGGTCCGGATCTGGCGCTCGTCTTCGCTGAAGGCGGAGCCGGCCGCGATGAAGGCCTGGTGGGCGCAGATCGACGCCTGGCGGGCGCGCAATTCGCTCGCCTACAAGCCGAACAGCGATATCATCATGCCGCAATACGCCATTCAGCGGCTGTATGAAGCGACCAGGGACCGCAACACCTATATCTCGACCGAGGTCGGCCAGCACCAGATGTGGGCGGCCCAGTTCTACGGTTTCGAGGCGCCCAACCGCTGGCTCACCTCCGGCGGCCTCGGCACCATGGGCTACGGCCTGCCGGCCTGTATCGGCGCCCAGGTCGCCCACCGCGACGCGCTGTGCATCGACATCGCCGGCGACGCCTCGGTGCTGATGAACATTCAGGAAATGTCGACGGCGGTTCAATACGGCCTGCCGGTCAAGATCTTCATCCTGAACAACCAGTACATGGGCATGGTCCGCCAGTGGCAGCAGCTGCTGCACGGCAACCGCCTGTCCCATTCCTATACGGACAGCCTGCCCGATTTCGTCAAGCTGGCCGACGCCTATGGCGGCGTCGGCTTCCGGGTCGACAAGCCGGGGGACCTGGACGGCGCCATCGAGGAGATGATTTCCGTCGACAAGCCGGTCCTGTTCGACTGCCGGGTCGCGAACCTGGCCAACTGCTTCCCGATGATCCCCTCGGGCAAGGCCCACAACGAAATGCTGCTTCCGGACGAGGCGACCGACGAGGCCGTTGCCAACGCCATCGACGCCGCCGGCAAGGTTCTGGTGTAAGGACTGAATGAGATGAACGCACAGCTAAACCCGACCGCCCCGTCCATCTATTTCATGGCCGAGGTCAGCGACAAGATCGAGACCCATACGCTCTCCGTCCTCGTCGACAACGAACCGGGCGTGCTTGCCCGGGTCATCGGCCTGTTCTCCGGCCGCGGCTACAACATCGACAGCCTGACGGTGTCGGAAACCGAGCACGAGCGGCACCTTTCGCGGATCACTATCGTCACCACCGGCACGCCCATGGTGATCGAGCAGATCCGCAACCAGCTCGACCGGCTGGTGCCCGTCCACCGGGTCATCGACCTCACCGTCCAGGCGCAGATGGCCAACCAGGAAAAGCCGCTGGAGCGGGAACTGGCGCTGGTGAAAGTCGCAGGCACCGGCGACAAGCGCCTCGAGGCCCTGCGCCTGGGCGATGCCTTCCGCGCCCGGGTCATCGACGCGACGACGGATCACTTCGTCTTCGAGATCACCGGCCGCAGCTCCAAGATCGAGCAGTTCGTGTCGATCATGAAACCGCTCGGCCTGGTGGAAGTCTCGCGCACGGGCGTCGCCGCCGTCCAGCGCGGTCCTGAAGGGCTTTAAAATCTTGCCCGCCCGCCGCTTGTGAAAACACGCGGCGGGCGCTAAGCGTCTGACATGACATTCGATCTTCAAACCTACCTCCGCCGCATCGGCCTCAACGGCTGCGAACCCACGCTGGACGGCCTGCGCGCGCTGCAGTCTCACCACATGGCGGCCATTCCGTTCGAAAACGTGCTGCCGTTCCTGGGGCAGATCCCGGATGTCCGTTCCGAAGCGGTCTGGAAAAAGATCGTCGAGAACCGGCTTGGCGGCTACTGCTTCGAGCAGAACACGCTGTTCGGCGAAGCGCTCGCCGCGATCGGCTTTTCCGCCCTGCCGGTGCTGGCCCGGGTGCGCAAGGGACCGCCGGAGGGACGCAACAGGAGCCACCTCGCCTTCGTTGTGACCATAGAGGGCAAGGAATGGCTGAGCGATTGCGGTTTCGGCGGACCGGCGCCGGCGGAACCGATCAGTCTCGATACGCCGGAGCCGCAGACCATTCGCGGCCAGGGTTTCCGCATTCGTTTCGATGAAGCCGCCCAGGAACAGGTTCTGGAACGGGACATGGCCGACGGCTGGTTCGAGCTCTACAGTTTCGACCGGATGCTGCCCACCTTCCCCGATATCGTTGCCGCGAACTACATCTGCGCCACCTGGAACCAGAAGCCCTTTGTCGAAAACCTGATCTTCTTCCGCCTGACGGACGGCGGCCGCTTCAGTTTCCTGAACGGCACGGCGCGGCGCAAGGACGACGGCACCGGCGAGGCCTGGCAGATCGAGACGCCCGAAGCCTTTCGCCGATACGTCACCGACGATCTGGGTCTCGGCTATGACGAGGCCACCATCGATGCGCTCTGGTCCCGCATGAGCGAACTTCACCCGCCGATCGGCGTTGAAGATTGACGCGTATGCTTCCGCCGCTATCCCCCGTCATTCCGGACCGTGTGGCACGCAAGTGCCATCACGAGATCTGGAATGACGGGCCGCGGAATATGCGGTAGCCAAAGCCGCTCACCTGACGGATTCCCGTGTTTTTATGTCGCAAGGACGAAAGACATGGGTGTGAGCGGTAGACGCCTCCCTGAGTCTTTGCGTATATGTGCGCGCCCGGATGGCCATGATCGACCCTCCGGCTTCAGACAGATTCCTGCCACATCCCATCAGGAAGGCCTTTGCCATGATTCACGGTCTCTCCCGACCGAAAAACCAGATTCGCTGGCTGCTGCTGGAGGGGATTTCCCCGACCGCGCACGCGATTCTGGAAAAAGCCGGCTACACCAATGTCGAGCTCCTTTCGACCGCTCTCGACAAGGACGCCCTCATTGAAAAGATCCAGAACGTCCATGTGGTCGGCATCCGTTCGCGCACCCAGCTGACCGAAGAGGTGCTGGATGCGGCGAAGACGCTGGTGGCCGTCGGCTGCTTCTCGGTCGGCACCAACCAGGTCGATCTGGACGCCGCGCTGATCCGCGGCATTCCGGTCTTCAACGCGCCCTTCTCCAACACCCGCTCCGTCGCGGAGCTGACGATTGCCGAAACCGTCATGCTGATGCGCGGCATCTTCCCCAAGTCCACCGCCGCCCACCAGGGCAAGTGGATGAAGACCGCCGTCGGTTCCCACGAAGTACGCGGCAAGACGTTAGGCATCGTCGGTTACGGCAACATCGGCACCCAGCTCGCCAACCTGGGCGAAGCCATGGGCATGCGGGTGATCTTCTTCGACCTCACCGACAAGCTCCAGCACGGCAACGTCCTGCCCACGGAAAGCCTGGACGAGTTGCTGGAACAGTCGGATGTGGTTTCGCTGCACGTGCCGGACACGGCCGCGACCCGCAACATGATCACGGCCGCTGAAATCGCGAAGATGAAGAAGGGCGCCTTCCTCATCAACAACGCCCGCGGCAAGGTGGTCGACATCGACGCCCTGGCGGAAGCGCTGAAAAGCAATCACCTGGCGGGTGCCGCCATCGACGTCTTTCCCGTGGAGCCGAAGTCCAACAAGGACGAATTCATCAGCCCGCTGCGCGGCCTCGACAATGTGATCCTGACCCCGCATGTGGGCGGATCCACCGAGGAAGCCCAGGACCGGATCGGCGAGGAGGTCTCCAAGCGGCTGGTGGAATATTCCGACGTCGGTTCGACCATCGGCGCGGTCAACTTCCCGGGCGTGCAACTTCCCAAGGGAACGGACGCCACCCGGTTCATCCAGGTGCACCACAATGCGCCGGGCGCCCTGCGCACCCTCAACGACCTGTTCGCCCGCCACGACCTCAACATCTGCGCCCAGTACCTGCAGTCCTACCGGGACATCGGTTACGTGGTGGTCGATGTGGACAGCCCGGTCGAAAACTCCGAGGACATCCTGGAGGAAATCCGCGCCCTGCCGAATACCATCCGGGCAAGGCTGCTGAACCGGGTGTAAGCCCAACAAAAAACCCCTCTCCGGGCGGAGAGGGGTTTTTATCTTAAATGGGCCCTGGCTTAAGCGGCAGCGACATCATCCAGGAAGGCGCTGATGGCATCTTCCAGCGCCTGGGCCTGAACGGCCATGTCGCTTGAGACGTGGCGGACGTCTTCCGCCGAGGCGGTCGCCCTGGAAGCCGCCTCCGTCACGCCGGCGATATTGTCGGTCGCATGCTGGGTGCCCACGGCAGCCTGATTGACGTTTTCCGAAATCTCGCCGGTCGCGTCGCCCTGCTGACGCACGGCGGCGGCGATCGTGGTCGTGAAGGAATTGACGCTCTCGATCTTTTCCGCGATTGCGCCAATCGCTTCCACCGCCTGATCGGTCGATCCCTGGATCGCCGAAATCTGCTGGCTGATTTCTTCCGTCGCCTTGGACGTCTGCGTCGCAAGTTCCTTGACCTCCGCAGCAACGACCGCGAACCCCTTGCCGGCGTCGCCCGCGCGCGCCGCCTCGATGGTCGCGTTCAGCGCCAGCAGGTTGGTTTGCTCGGCAATGGCCTGGATGAGGGAAACGACATCGCCGATCTTCTGGGCGGCACTTGCGAGGCTCGCCACCTTTTCATTCGTCTCCTGAGCGGAACCGGTGGCCTCGCCGACAATTTTTGTGGTCTGTTCCACCTGTCGTTCGATTTCGGAAATCGAGGCTGCCAGTTCCTCCGCTGCGGCGGCCACGGTCTGGACATTGCTCGAAGCCTGCTGGGAAGCGGCAGAGGCATCGCTTGCCTGCTGATTGGTCGCATTGGCGACCTCCGTCAGCGCGACGGCAGTCTCTTCCATTTTCTCCGTATTGGCCCCGACCGTGCTCAAACGCTCCAGTACATTGGTGCGGAAGGCCGCAATCAAGCTGTCGATCCGCTCCTGCCGCTGCGCTTTCTGCAACTGCTCGGCTTCGCTTGCCACCGATAGCCGCGACTGCTCGCGGGCATTGTCGCGGAAGACCTCGACGGCGCGGGCCATATGGCCGATCTCGTCGCTTCGGCCGGCATCGACGATATCGATTTCAAGCTCCCCATCGGCGAGCTGAACCATGTTTTCCCGAAGCCGGGTCAGCGGCGCGGTAATGGAGCGGACCACGAACAGCATCGCGGGTGCAATCAGCAGGATCGCCAGAAGCGCCGTACCGATCTGCGCAAACCGGGCCATCGACGCTGTCGAATTCGCACTTGCGATGGTTTCCTTCAGGACCTCCCCGCCCTTTTCCGAAATGGTCGTCAGAGCGCCGATCATGTTTTCTCCGCCGCCGTCGATGGCGTCGTCGAGCTTGGTGAATTCCTCGGTCGTGGCATTTGCCTCGATCATCGTCTTCAGGTCGACCTGGATTGCCTTGGCGACCGCGGCAAGGTCCGTTTCGAACGTGGCCATCAGGTCCGGCTGGCCGATCGCCTCAGCGGTCGTCCTGGCGGTTTCGATGCCGTCCCGGATCTTCTTGATCGCATCTTCGATGGCCTGGGTGCGCTCGGGCAGAACCTTGCCTTCGTCCTTGTCAACGATGGAGTCCATGGCCGCCAGGACAAGTTCGACATTCGCCAGGCGCATACCCTCAACCACCGAGAGATTGGCGCTGAGACGTTCCACGTCCGCCATGGCCTGCTCGCTCTTTCGCGCCGAAATCCACGCAACTGCGACCATGATACAGAAACCGAAAATGACACCCGCCGTCACAAGAAGCAGGCGTCCGCGCACGCTTGATAAATTAAACATGAAACCCCCAAATCACTATTTAATAAAACAATCCAAAAAGAAAACTAATCACCAGTTAACAGCAATAATATATTTTATTTATAAGGTATTATTAGATCGAATATTGAAGGTGAGATAATTACAGTTACAACCATAAAAATAACAGAAAGCGAAAGAACCCCAAAATACAAGTAGGAAACCTTACGTTATCCAAATCCCGAAAACGACATCGGAATGTTAATTCAAAGTATTACTTCATAAGGAATAATACTTATCTCCTGTATTTTATACCGTACTATAAAGAAATATTGGCGATCTTCCTTTTCATTTTCTTATTTTATGCGTGAATTATTTATGAAGTTCTTATAGGAGCATGGCTATGCAGGCTGGCGGAAAAATACATGAAAATCCAGAGTTTGCGCCGGGTCCATCGCTGAGATTGAGGCACCGGTCGTTACTCTCTTTACAACATACCGCTTCAGATCCAGCGGAAAACGGACAGCATCGTGAGCAGAAGTGGAATAAGAATACTTCTCGCCAGCGACAGCGATTATGAGCAACTGACTGCGGATATTTATTGGAGCGGCGACCTTGTGTGCAAGCTGAACCAGGACAGGGGACTATCGGATATTTGTCTCGAGATATTTCCTTCTGCTATCCATAAGCACAAGATAAGTGTCCCGTTGGGTCAACTGTTAACGGCAATTCAATCGACCAAGGAAGCCCTCCGAACCAGGGTCCGCACCTAGCTCAACGGCCTTTATTGCCATTGTCCCTAGGGACAATTTCCTGTTTGACTCCAACGCTTTTCACGCCAATTTTGCGGGAAACCGGCGATTGAAGTCGCCCGTTTTTCAAATCAACCAGTTCGGATCGAACCCATGACTGCCTCGCGCCTTTCCGTCAATGTCAATGCAATCGCCATGCTCCGCAACCGGCGCGACCTGCCCTGGCCGAGCGTGACCGGTCTGGCGGCAATCGCCATGGAGGCCGGGGCCAAGGGGATCACGGTCCATCCGCGCCCGGACGAACGCCATATCCGCAAGACGGACGTCTACGAGCTCGCAGAACTGATCGAGGAGCGCTATCCGAACAAGGAACTTTGCCTCGAGGGCTACCCCTCCGCGGACTTCCTGAAGCTTGTCGAGGAGGCCCGGCCGGAACAGGTGCTGTTCGTGCCGGATGACCCGGAACAGCAGACCTCCGACCACGGCTGGCAATTCGACCGCGACACCTCAACGCTTGCAGCTGCCATTACGGCGGCCAGGAACTGGGCGGTCACGGTATCCCTGTTCTGCGATCCGGATCCGTCAGCCCCCGAACATGCCGCCCGGCTCGGCGCTGAGCGGATCGAGATCTACACCGGCCCCTACGGCGCCTGCTACGATGACCCGGACCGGGCGGAAAAGGAACTGGGCAAGGTAGTCACCACCGCGGAAGCGGCAAGAGACTGCGGCCTCGGCGTCAATGCCGGCCACGACCTCACGGTCGAAAACATCCCGCCCCTGCTCGCCCGCGCGCCCTTCATCCGCGAAATGTCCATCGGCCATGGGTTTACGGCAGATGCCCTGATCTACGGCTTTGCGGAGAGTGTCCGGCGGTTCCGGCATGCGATGGGAGAGGTTTGAAGGCAGCGCACTCTCACTTCCGTCAGTCTCAAGACAAAAGAAAACAGCTTCGCGGCGGAAGACTGCCTCCAAATTAAGACTGTGAAATCTGATCTTCCATAAAGCGCTTATATGGTTTTGGCCTGTATCCGAACAAAAGATAATCAACTTTAAAGTAATCTATAAGCGACATATACATATCTTCCGACATTTGAACGATCTTCTTATTATTTCCTTTATTTTCATAAGGAAATTTTTTACTTATTCCTAATTTATCAGAAAGTATTTCTGTGTTCAATTCCTCAAATTTAAAAAGAAAATCGGGTCTCTTGTTAGATTGCAGATGCATTGTATACTTATATTGACACGCCAGAACGTAAATTTGTTTGTTTATCATTTCGATAAACCACTTTTCCGCGCTCCATGATCTTAAATCCGGGTATTTAAGTAAGTAGCTTCCGTTATAATTCTCACTCGTATGAAATCTATAGGCTGACAAAGCCCTTTCGATAGGGTCCCGCACCACAACAACTGAAGTATAGCTGTGCCATATTTCCAGGGGGATATTTATCGTCGGAAATCCATGATTATGCGGCCCCGAGATACCCAACCAATGTCGGAAACTGGTACCAGCTGCCTTTGGATTATGGATAAAGGCAACTTTCTTTTCGTGGCAGATATTTGGATTCATACCCTAACGGCACCCTGTAGCTGTATATATTATGATATACACTTTTCTGATTCGCGATGGATTTCAATGCCAGGGCGTTACTTTTCAGAAGTTAGCAATTTTAAATTGCGCTACATCAATCAAATTTTCGGAATTGTCACTCGTATTTATGACTTTTAGCCGGATAATTACTTTGAAAATCAACTATAATATAATATTTTATAGTATTATCCGGATGCGAATGAATAGGCACTCGTCAAATAAAGCCGCTATCTGTAAACTGCCGTCCATCGCGGATCGAGAGCTTGCAGGTATCGGCGCGGAATTGGCCCACTTCCGAAAGAATCTGTTAAGCAAGAGCACTCCTGCACAACCAGCGCCATCAGCCGGACCTCCACTCATGCCGATCCACCTCCTCGCCCTGTGCGGCAGCCTGCGCAAGGGTTCATCCAACCGGGCCTTGCTGGAAGCCGCGCAATTGGTCCGGCCGGATGGGATCGAGATTTCCATTTACGCCGGCATCGAGGCCCTGCCGCATTTTTCTCCGGATCTGGATGACGACGCGCTCTTGCCCGAAGCCGCCAAGGACTTGCGTCAAAGAGTGGAGGAAGCTGACGGGCTCGTGATTTCCTGCCCGGAGTACATGCATTGCCTGCCCGGCAGCTTCAAGAACGCGCTCGACTGGATGGTCGGCAGTGAGACATTCCCCGGAAAACCGGTGGCGCTCTTCCAGGCGACTTCGCGTCATGAATACGTTCCGGCCCTGTTGCGAGATGTCCTGAAGACCATGGCCGCCGTTGTGGTCGAAGAGGCAGGTTACGTGCTGCCGGCCACCACCAACAGGATCGAACCCGAAGTGCTTGCCGCCGTTCCCGAGATTACGGCCGCGATCAGGGACAAGCTGCAGCACTTTGCCGGATATATCCGCAGCAGAACCTGACAAGGCAACGAACGCCGCGGTGCGCTCAGAAAGCCTCGGCCGGGTCAGCCCGAAGCAGATCGGGCCGCGGAACCTCCGCGACCCGATCCTTGGCGGCCTCCGTTATGGGGATTATTGTGCACCAGTTGGTTTGTTGGGCCTACTGCGTACCGTTGGTTTGACGCGGCGACGATTGCTCTTCCGCCTTCGCCGCATCCATTGCCCGCTTTTTCTGCAGCAGGGTCATGTAGACCGTCGCGTTTTCCAGTTGCTCGGCCGAGGCGTTGAGCATCAGCTTGCTCTCCCCGCCCAGGGTGAAGTCGTGCTGCATCTGGTCGGCCGGGATCGCAACCTGTTTGGCCCCGACACCAAGGAACCCGCCGACATCGATCACATAGGCGACGATCCGGCCTTCCGGGTCGATTTCGAATGCCGAGACCTCGCCGAGCGTATCTCCGGTCGGGCTTTCCACATCGTGTCCGATCAGGTCGGAGGAAAGGATGTTGCCTTCCTTCTGGGCCATGACATATGGCTGGGTAGAGGCTGCCTGAGCCGCATCGGTGGGTTTCGGAGCTTCCATCGGCGTTTCCGCCGCCGGATCGAGCGCTTCGTTTTTCTGCGGAATCGGCTGCGACGGTGTCGTTGCCTGTTGGGCAAGAGCCGGACCGGTGGCCATCGCGGCCACGGCAAGCCCGGCTGCAATCGTACGGTACATCATGTCTAACTCCCTTTTCAGTCACCCCCAACGCCGCAAAATTCAGATGCGGCGCGCCAGAGACACACGCAAAGGTAGTGATAAAACGGGGCGATTTTCGGGAGGATCCAAAATAAAATTATTGAGTAAAATAAGGAACTTGGATAACGTTCAGATCAGGTGCATAGCGCCAAACCTTGTCAATTTGATGATATCGGAAGGCCGTAGAGCCTGACGATTCCGGCAATATCGCCAGCTTGCAGGCCATCGAAATCCTCGCTGTACTTGAAGTACATCACTTCGTCCTTCCGCCCCGGGTGATCCAGACCGATCGCGTGGCCGATTTCGTGGGCGAAGGTGAAAACCAGATCGTAAACCTTGAGGTTTCCGTCATGGCCGAGTTTCCAGGTCCGGTCGGGGTTGATGCAGATCGCCGACCTGGAAATAGAGGCAACTTGCGCGGCCGTTTCCCCGGCGGGGCTCATGGTTCCCCTGTCGTCGCTTCCAAGACCCCGTTCGCTGTTCTTTTCCCGTGAGACGGTTTGCGGCGTATCGGTTCCCTTGTGAACGTTTGTAAAAGCATAACCGCGCGGAACGGTCTGCGCTCCGATCACGATATCCGCCTCGTCAACCGCATCGACCCTTTCGAACACGACACCGCCCGCCTTTTCCCACAACCGGAACGCAGCCTCTGCGGCAGCGGTCATGTCGGACATCGAAAGTCCTGAGCGAAGCCCGGCCGCGTCGAGCCGGTCCATGGACTTGCAATTGCGCGCGGCCGGATCCGCGATCGGACTGTCCGCATAAGCGTAGGTGATGCGCGCCGGAGCCCCGAGCCGCGGAGCGCCCCATTTCACGATTTGCCTGTCGAGTTTAAGCAGCTTGTAGGCCGCGCCCCCGGCCTGCGCGGCTTCACCCGGCATCATCCACGCGGAAACGAAACCCGTCAGAAGAAGGAGAAACCGTGCCTTCAAAACAGCCTGCTTTTCCGCTTGAGGAAGTTCCGCTTCATTTCCGTCATGCCCGCTGTTGCTTCTATCTTGCTTCAGGGTCCGGCGACGAGCTTTGCACCGATAGGCGGGCATGTAAAATAGGGAAGATCACCAAGGTATTTTTCACAAGGTACCGCGCGCATCCGAAAACGAGATCCACGACTCGTCCTCGTTAGTGCATCCGACCGCGTTCGGACTGCAGGATGTCGTCGGCATCGAGGCCCGCGATCGGCAGGCGCTTGTCGGTGGGCACATCGCCGGACAGTTGCAGCGCCAGATAGCGCCCGCAGCAGACGCGCAGGAAAGAAGTGAAGTTGCCCAGGTCATGGCCGGCGTCAATGGACTCGTGATGCAGCTTGGTGATGAGCTGGACCACATTCATGCCGTCACGCGCGCCGATCTCCTCCAGCGTCGTCCAGAAGAAGTTCTCCAGCCGCACGCTGGTGACCATGCCGTCGATCCTGAGCGACCGGGTCGTGCTTTCCCAAAGCGTCGCGTCGGCTTCAATGAACAGTTTGCACATCGGATCCTCCTCAGGCCTGTCTGAAAATAGGCTCCGGACGGCCCGCTGCCAAGGCAGGTGCCGTCCGAAAGAGTGCTGACGTCCAAGCCTGTATCAGGCGGCCAGGGAGCCTGCCGCCTCGCCGGACAGCACGGCCATGAACTGACTGAGCCAGGCCGGATGGGCCGGCCACGCCGGAGCCGTGACCAGATTGCCGTCCGTGACGGCCGCATCGATGGCGATCTCGGCGTAGGTGCCGCCGGCAAGTTCCACCTCCGGACGGCAGGCCGGATAGGCCGACACCGTCCGGCCCTCGATCACTCTGGCGGCAGCAAGAAGCTGGGCACCGTGACAGATGGCTGCCACCGGTTTGCCGGCTTCGAAGAAGTATTTCACGGCGGCAATCACATCCGCGTCGAGACGCAGGTATTCCGGCGCCCGACCGCCCGGAATGACCAGGGCGTCGTAGTCGGCCGGATCGATATCGGCGAACGTGGCATTCAGCGCGAAGTTGTGCCCGCGCTTTTCCGAATAGGTCTGGTCGCCCTCGAAATCGTGGATCGAGGTGGCCACCGTCTCGCCGGCCTTCTTGCCCGGACAAACCGCATCCACCGTGTGGCCGACCGCCAGAAGCGTCTGGAACGGCACCATCGTTTCGTAGTCTTCGGTGAAGTCACCGGTGATCATCAGGATTTTCTTCGCGCTCATCGCATCCTCCCATTAGCAAGCTAGAACGGGAAGAACGCTAGCAGGCGCGCGGATGCAACGGGTATTAGGCCGTTACTACAGGGCAGATTTTCACGCGGGCCTGCCCGCACCAACTAAACCCAGGGTTCCATTTAGCGAATTTTCACCTGTGCAGGATAGGAAAGCCATATTGTCAGGAGTTTCAGTATGGCTTTTCTTTTCAATCCGTTTGAGGGGCAGATGACACGGCTCCAGTGGTGGCTGGCGCAGCTCGGAATATTCGCCGCCGCTTTTGCCGGGCTGTTTCTGACCGCATTCCTTCTGTCGGACCGCTCCGAACCGGTCAGCACACGCACCTCCGGCGAGACCTGGGCCCTTACCGGAATACTCCTTTCGGTCCTGTTCGCGAATTTCTCGACTTGCCTCAATCGGCTGCGGGACAGCGGCCGAAGCGGGTTCTGGTATCTGACCTTCCTGCTTCCGACCGCAGGCACCGGCCTAATGATCTATTTCTGCGGCATCGAGCGGAACCGGGGAACGATCTTAGGTCCGTCCGCCGACACCGATAATCCGCCCCCTCAGACCTACGCACCGCCCCCACGGGCTCAGATCCCCCCGCAACGGAGCCGGCGGACCTTCGGCCGCCGACAGGCCTGACCACCTGGCAACCGGTGCCGCAGAGGATTTAGCCGGCAGCCCCTGCCCGCTTGGCGTCCTGGTGCTGATCCTCCACCAGCCCGATCTTCCAGTAGCCGGAGATATAGGCGTCGGCCTTGTCGATGCCGCGCTCGGTCTGCACCAGCATGCGCAGCTCGCGGATGACGCCGCTCTCGCCGGCAATGCAGGTCTGGATCCGGCCTTCCGGGAATGTGAGATCGCGAATGAAGTCGATCTGCGCCGCCGACGGCAGATGCGGATCGTCCTGGACCAGCCAATGGACCTCGATGCCTTCAGGGATATCGATCTCCTGCCGGTCCTCCTCCGTGTGGATCTCGAAGATCGCCACGCCCCTCGCCGTCGCCGGCATGGCCTCAAGCGTGGCGGCAGCAACGGGCAACGCCGACATGTCGGCGGCCACCAGATACCAGTCGGCATAAAACTCCGTCAGCTTGACCGGCCCCGGCCCCATGAAGGCCAGGAAATCGCCCGGCTCTGCTCTTTGTGCCCAAAGGGTCGCCGGCCCCTCGTCCCCATGGGCGACGAAATCGATATCCATTTCCAGGTTTTCAGGCCGGAACGCACGCACCGTGTAGGTGCGGACCGGATGGAGCCGCTCCTTCGGCCGGCCTTCCGCGTAAAGAGCGGAGAACGCCTCGAGGCTTTCATCCGCGCGCGGAAAGGCGAGCTTGCAGTGGGCGCCTTCCTGTCCGTCCGGAAAATCGGCCAGGTCATCGCCGGTCAGGGTGACACGGATCATGTGGGGGGTAAGGTAGCGGGAGGATTTGACGGTCAGGATGCGGGGTTTACGTTTCTGGGGGGCAGCCATTGGAATTCCTAAACTTGAATTATTTACTCATATTTATATCCTGAGTTTTCATTTGAAAAGGGGGCTTCAAAGTCCGGCTTCGGACGCAGTCCAGTCCCTCCCCCAAATTCCCCCTTGACCTCGCCTTCCGCCTCCGCCATAAATCCCGAACCGTACCGTACGGTACAAACACATTACAGCAACTGCCATGCCCATGTCCGCCCACACCGTCGATCCCGAGTTCGAAGACATCGCCTTCACGCCGCGCCAGGAAGCGGTGCTGGAGCATGCGTTGGCATTGCTCGTCGGTGGTGGCGAAAAGGCGCTGACGACGGCGGGTCTGGCGCGCACCGCCAACTGCTCGAAGGAAAGCCTTTACAAGTGGTTCGGCGACCGGGACGGTTTGCTTGCCGCCGTCGTCGCCTATCAGGCGAGCAAGGTGCATTTCCCGCCCGAAAGCGGCGCCACGGCGGATGCGGAAACGTTCCGTACCCACCTGGTCGCCTTCGCCACGGAATTGCTTGCGGTCCTGTTCGGCGAGACGTCGCTGGCGCTCAATCGTCTCGCCATCGGCCAGTCGAACCGGGACGACAGCCGGCTCGGGCGGCTGCTTCTGGTGCGCGGCAAGCACATGATCTCCGCCCGCGCCCGCTCGCTGCTGGAGGCCGGGCGCCACCGCGGGCTGATCAAGTTCAACGACGCGGAAGAGGCCTATCAGGTGCTCTACGGCCTGGCCGTCCGCGACGTCCACATTCGCCTGCTGCTGGGCGATACGCCCAGCGAAGCGGAACGCGACCTGGAAGCCCAGGCACGGGTCGCGGTCGACAGGTTTTACCGGCTCTTCGAGGCCTGACCGGCACCGGATAGCCAACAACCACGGAATACGTTCGAAAGATCGGGACACCGGAAATAAGGCCGGGTCCCCCATGACAAACGGGAGAAAGGAAGACCCATGCGTGTTTATTACGATCGCGATGCCGATCTGAACCTGATCAAGTCCAAGAAAGTCCTCGTCATCGGTTACGGTTCCCAGGGCCGCGCCCATGCCATGAACCTGAAGGACAGCGGCTGCACCGAAATCGCCGTTGCGCTGCGCGAAGGCTCCACCACCGCGCTGAAGGCCGAAGCCGACGGCTTCAAGGTCATGAACGTGGCTGAAGGCGCTGCCTGGGCCGATCTGATGATGATGGCGACCCCGGACGAACTCCAGGCCGACATCTACAAGGACCACATCGCCGGCAACATCCGTGACGGCGCTGCCATCGCTTTCGCCCACGGCCTCAACGTCCACTTCGGCCTGATCGAGCCGAAGTCCACTGTCGACGTTCTCATGGTCGCTCCGAAGGGCCCGGGCCACACCGTGCGCTCCGAATACCAGCGCGGCGGCGGCGTGCCCTGCCTGATCGCCGTCCACCAGGATGCTTCCGGCAATGCCCATGACCTCGGCCTGTCCTACGCCTGCGGCGTCGGCGGCGGCCGTTCGGGCATCATCGAAACCTCCTTCAAGGAAGAGTGCGAAACCGACCTCTTCGGCGAACAGGCCGTTCTGTGTGGCGGTCTCGTCGAACTGATCCGCGCCGGTTTCGAAACCCTGGTCGAAGCCGGCTACGCTCCGGAAATGGCCTATTTCGAGTGCCTGCACGAAGTGAAGCTGATCGTGGACCTGATCTACGAAGGCGGCATCGCCAACATGAACTACTCCATCTCCAACACGGCTGAATGGGGCGAATACGTCACCGGCCCGCGCATCGTCACCGCCGAAACCAAGGCTGAAATGAAGCGCGTCCTCACCGACATCCAGACCGGCAAGTTCACCTCCGACTGGATGCAGGAGTACCGGGCAGGTGCCGCCAAGTTCAAGGCAACCCGCCGTCTGAACGACGCACACCAGATCGAGGAAGTCGGCGAGCGCCTGCGCGGCATGATGCCGTGGATCAAGTCCAACGCCCTGGTCGACAAGACCAAGAACTAAGCTTGCGGTTTATCCGGCTTGCAGCGGCCCGCCTTTCGGCGGGCCGTTTTGCATTTCGGGGATGTGTCAGGTCATGAACTCATAACCGGTCACACAGAACTTGCCCCGGACATTCCTTGGTGTAAGCCTCCGGCATGGCGTCGTGGGCGGTGAGGACGTGATCTTGGGTGCAATGCGGGTATGACCTGAAATTAGTCGGATCCGTCTTTGGACCCGGTGGGTTTCTTCAGGTCTTCCGCATGTGTCAGGTCTTTTTCCGCATCATATACGCCATCAATAAGAAACTCCGCCGGACGGTCTTTGCCGGAGTGATACGTTCCGCTTTTGACGCCAAAGCGAAGGATGCCAAGCTTGGCCAAGAGATCGAGTATTTTCAATATCAATTCCCCCTGATAGCGGGCCGACAATGCCAAGGTCCATAAACAGACAAGCATATCAGTCGGCATCCCGGTCATTTGTGCTGTAACAGATAAGCCCTCCCAGCGATTTGAGAATAATCAAGGCGGATAAATGATTTAGCTGCGCTTGATGCCCGGCAGAAAGTCATCAAGATTCACAAGCTGGAGATTTTCCGATGGGCGCCCGCGTCGTAATTCTTACACTTGCCCTCCTGGTTTTCTGGGCAGGGTCCCTGCAAGTCGCGGGGGCTCAGGAAGGCGCAAGCCGCCAGGAAGTCATAAACGAAGTTTCGCGGGTGACGGGACTTTCATCAGACATTATCGCTCAGACGTTGGGCGACAATCCGGCCTGGATGCAAAAGCTTGGCAGTGCGGTTACCGCAGCTCAACTGATCGACAAGCTTTTGCAGGGAAAAGACTCCGAGGTTGTCGTCGATCTCGTGACCGGAACGGCGACAGGCGCTGCCGATACGTTTGTCAGCAAGGCATTGCCTCCTCCCGTGGCGGCCTTCATTGCCGCCGTAAAAGCATATAAAGCCTCGCTCGAACTGGTCCGTGATTACGCATTCGTGCCGGCGCTCAACGCTGCTGTCTATGGAGAATACAAGCGTGCCCGCGGAGGACGTCTCGATTACAGCTACGCTTCGCCGGAAGAAGCATTCGAACAGGCCATATACAACCTCCAGCGGGCAAATGGCGGCCTTAGTTTCAAAGGTTACTGGCCTCAATACGAAGCACAATATCAGACCTTTTTGAAGGCGAAGGATTACAATCCTGATCTCGTCGGCAAACGCCTTGAAGAACACCTGAAAGGAAAGCTTGACGATTTCTGGACCGGACGGATGGAGGTGACCTACCAGCGGGAGATCCTGGCAGGACAGAAACAAAGCCTCATAGACGCTGTCTGGGCCAGTGTTCAGGGAATTCTCGATCAACTTGCGGCACCGGCAGGAATCAACACGTCCCTGTTTTTGGATCCGGCGTCGGATCTGCCTGCCGGTTGGTGGTGGGTACAGGATGGCCGCGAAGCTTTCACCGAAACTCCAGTCGCCAATCAAACGAGTGGATCCCCTTATGACATCTGGCGCCAGTCCTTCACGATGAGCACCGGAAAAGGCTTTTCCGTGAATAAAAACGGTAGCTGGTGCAAACCAGGCAGTGGGGCTACCCAGGACTGCGATTTCCCTTACATGAACGTGCGGGTGTTCATAATGGTTGCCAAGCCGGAAAAAGATGCCGGCTATTCCTTAAGCGTACAGGACATTCTGGATTATGACGTTTCCAACAATGGCTACACGTCCTTGAGTGCTGGAGCCGCCTGGAGAATGGTCGACGATAATCTTGATTTGGAGTTTGTTGTCGGGAAATACCTTGGAAAGGTGTCAATGCGTGCGCCGAAAGGCCCTCAAGCCTCCCTTGAAATTGCCAAGCCACTTGCTCGTGTGATCGCGCAAAAACTAAAAAAGCAGACAGTTGGCGCGAAACCGCAATCCCGGAACTAATCCCATTTCTGCCAACCACTTAAAGCTTCTACGCATTTACTACCCTTTCAACAGCCGTTCTCCGCCATGATCGATTGAACATGGTCACGCCCTGGCGGCTGACGTGACGGTCGTCACCGCAGCGGGTCCGCTGCAGACGCCGGAAGCACCGCAAAAGTGGTAGCGCGAACAAAAAGGTTCGGCGTTGCGCGCTCGACCGACAACAACTTGAAAACCCTACCCCTCCACCACCCGCCCCAGTGCCTCCAGGAGGTCACGGGTTCCGGCCTCGCGCATCTGCGGGCCGTCATGGCCATCGAAGAAAGCCCCCTGTTCGGTGAACTTCAGTCTTGTGCCGCCCGGCACGTCGAACAGCTCGATGGTGGTCAGCGATGCGGAAATGTGCCGGCCGTCCGCATCCATGTCATACGCATAGATGATCCGCTCGTCCTTGACGATATCCAGATAGATGGAATCGAACCGGTAGGAATGGCTGTGGTCATGATAGTTCATGACGCCGTGGCTGTGTTCACGCCCGCCGATGCGGAAATCCATCGATGCGGCCGAGGTCGCTTCCCGGTTTTCGAACCATTGCCGTTTCTGTTCGAAATCGGCAAACGCATCGAAAACCCGCTCCCTGGGCGCCCTGTAGATCCGCTCCAATGTAAACTTGGCATGGACAACACCATGTTCGTTCATGGTCGCCTCCGCTCCGTCCTGTCGTCGCCGATCGGTACGGCCGCCGACGTCTGAAGGCCCAGGATCGTCTCTGAAAGTGCCTGCCCAATAGCAGGTTCACATTGCCTTGCACGCCCCGCCAAAAGGAAACCGGAAAGACCTCAGCGTGACTTCGGCGTCTTCGATTTGCCGTGCGCCAACCTGGTCCCGGCCTGGGAGCAGAGTTCAACTTCCGCCGCCGCCTTTTCGTCCCCCGCCAGGACGGCTTTCAGGAAATAGTCGCACGCAAGCCCGGCGTCCGCCTTCTCGAGTTTGCCGCTTTTGTAGAGATAGCCGATATCCGTCAACGCATGGGGTTCACCGAACCGGGCGGCCTTCTCGAACCAGTGAAGTGCCAGATCGAAGCGCGGCTGCTCGGCCCGGTAGGCATGGTAGGTGCCCAGAGCCGCCGCGGCCTCCGCATTTCCGGTCTCGGCCTCATCCTCCAGCAACGTCACCGCTTTTTCCCGCTCGCCCGCATCCGTTTTGGTGTCGAGAACCAGGTCCGCGGCGGCAAGCCGCGCCTTGACGGATGTTTTGCCCGCAAGCTGCCACCAGAATGCCGCCTTGCCCGTATCGCGGGAGATACCCGTTCCGTTGAAATAGGCATCCCCCAACCGTTGCTGAGCAATCGTCAGGCCGCGATTGGCCGCGATTTCCAGGTTTTTAAATGCCTCTTCCTTTGCGCCTGGACGGTCTGCCGCCTGCGTCAGCAGAAAGTCGGCCAGGGCATAGCGGGTCGTGGCAAGACGGTCCTCGCCTTCGGCCGCCAGCCTCAGATGCTTTTCCGCGTTTTCCGGATCGATCGGCAGCGCGATCCCGTACTGATAGGCCAGACCGAGAAACAGGTTCTGGTTCCGCTCGCCGAGCTTCTGCCACTTGCCGGTTTCCGTGTTGCGGACAAGGCCCGAAAGCGGCCCGAGGCTCGCCAGGGGATCGGACTTCGAAATCTTCAGCAGCCGTTCGACCGCGCCCTCAAAATCCGGCTCGGACGCCTCCTCCAGGATCTGCCCCCGGCTCCATTTGACGGTCGCCTCCAGGTTGCCGTTGTCCGCCGCCACTCTGTAGAGATCCAACGCCGTCTGCTTATCGCCGAGCAGGGCGCTGCGCGACAGCGCCTCCGCTGCTTCGTAAGCCAGCTTGGCGTCTCCGCCCTCTGCCAGCTTGATCTGCCAGTGCAGCGCTTTTTTCCGGTCCCTTAAAACGTCCGGGCCATTGGAGTGGATGTGGACAAGCCGGCGGGCCGAATAGGCATTGTCGCCTTGCGCAGCCTTTTCGTACCAGTCGACCGCGGCCTTGACGTCCTTTTTGGTTGCAAGCCCTCGCTCCGCCATATGGCCGAGATAGGCCATGGCAAGAGCGTTGTCCTGTTCGGCCCCTTTCCGGAAAAGCTCCGCGGCACGCTTGTAGTCCCGCCTCGTGCCTTCGCCCTTGAAATAGGCTTCGCCCAGCATCACGGTCCCGTCGATATCGCCGCCTTCGTGGCCCTGGAGGTAATAGTCGAAAGCGCGCTGCGGATCGTAGAAGTCGCCGTCCTTGTCGCCGTAGATGTCGCCGAGCCCGGTTGCCGCATCGGCGTCGTCTGAGGCCACTTCCAGATAAATTTCACGCGCCTTTCCGACATCCTGTTCAACACCGACACCGTACTGGTAGCACTGGGCAAGAGCGAAGGCACCGGCCTGACGATCGTTCTCGTAGGCCTTCGTGAACCAGTCGAACGCCTCCTTGTCGTCTTCCGCAACGCCGTTGCCCCAATAGTACATGTTCCCCAGCAGCACCTGCGCATAGGACCGCCCGTCCTCAGCGGCCGCTCGGATATACCTGCGCGCCCGCTGCGGCTGCGCCTCTCCGCCCAGCCCGTAGAGCAGCATCCGGCCGGCCTCGTACTGGGCGTAACCGTAGCCTTTGTCCGCCGCCTCGATGAAAAGCGCGCGCGCCTTTTCCAGATTCTTTTGCGTGCCGAGACCGCGATCCATGAGCGACGCCATATAGGCGACCGCCTGCGCATCCCGATCGTAATCCACCATCGCCTTGTAATGCCTGAAGGCGGCGGCGTTATCCTCGGCCACGCCCTTGCCGGTTTCATAGGCGACACCAAGGGAAATGTTGGCGCGCGTCCGGCCCAGGTCGACGGATCGCCGGAAAAGCTCGGCCGCTTTCGCGTAATCCTGCGCCACCCCCGACCCGGCCCAGTACATTTCTCCCAGGTAGTGGGTCGAACGGGGATCGTCGCGAACCGCCCCCTGCCGGTACAACTCTACAGCCTTCTCGGCGCCCCCGGGTTTCAGCATGCCATCTTCGTAAAGCAACCCGAGCGAGGCATAACTGTCGGTGTAGCCGTCCTCGATCGCCTGCTGATAGTATTTTGCCGCGGTTTCGTAATTCTGCTCGACACCCCAGCCGTTCTCGTAAAGCCAGCCCAACCAGTCGGTCGCCTGCAACACGCCGTTGTCGGATGCCCATTTGATCCAGAACCGGGCCCGGGCATGGTCCCGGCGCACACCCAGACCGTTCAGGTACATGGCGCCGAGCCGCATCCCGCTCCAGTAGTGACCGTAATCGGCAGCATCCTGATAAAGCCAGACGGCCTTTTCCAGGTCCCGTTCCGTCCCCAGACCGAGCTGGTAGTATTGCCCCAAAGCGCCTTTCGCGGCCGGATATCCCGCATCCGCAGCTGCCTTGAAATGAAAGAAGGCCTTGTCATAGTCCGGCGTCCAGAACCGGTCGTTTTCGTAGGCCAGCCCCAGCCGGAAATGCGCCTCCGGATCTCCTTCGGCAGCCGCGGCCCGCAACGTGTCCAGTTCCAGAAATTCAGGCTCGAGCGTTTCATCCAGACTGCCGCGTCCAGGCGATGACAGACTGTCTTCGATCGTCCCCCGATTCAGGGATTTGAGCGCATCGTCATGACTTTCGACCGCGCCGGCGGGCGCGGCAGCCACCGAAAGCCAAAAGGCAGAGAGCAATAACGCTGACGTCTTCCTGTTCATAGAGCCCGACACCCGACACCAATCGCTTTCGATAATGGACCATCCTGCGGCTCATATTCAATCCCGATAGTTTGAAACCGACCGCACCTCATAATTGCAGCCCGCCGGCGCTCCATGTCCTGCTGTAAACTATTGTTTGGACCGGCAAAATACCCTTACCCCGGGTCAGAAGGCGTTAATATGTCCCGGTCGACAATTCCGTCGGCAACGCATCGGGTTTGGATTTGTTAACTGCACGACCGCGCCCTGAAAGCCTCTCAGCAAGGGCGGTCTTCATGAATACCAAAAAATATTGGGAAAAATACCAATGCCGAAAAGCGCGGTTTTGTCGCATTTCCGAATATACCGGCACCTGATCAGGACATGCTTTCAAAGGCTTAGCTCCTACCTTGCCGCCACTCCGCATCCTGCCGAAACAAATTACTGCACGGTTAGATAAAGTTTTACCGAGTGCGTTAAACACGCCGCAAGGGGCTCTGCCTAGTGTCCGCAACATCATCGATACGCCTTTTGCCTTGTCAGTCACATTCGAAGGCTTTCCTGCCGTGGACAAATTTAGCCTTTTTACGGCCAACGCAGTTATTTTGGTCGTTTTTTCAATAGCTTTCCTGGCCGCATTTCACGACATGAAGCGTGCCCGCTACTGGCGAACATGGACCGTTGCGAACCTTGTCCTGGCCACGGCCCTGGTTTTCTACATTGTGGAAGCGCACCTGCCGGCTACCGTCGTGTTTCTGGTCCCAAACGGCCTTCTCCTGGTGGGCTTTGGCCTGCATTGGAACGCCGCGCGCCAGTTCGCCGGCTGCAAGCTCTGCAACGTAAGAATCTGGGGCCCTCTGGTGATCCTGATCGCAGCGACCCTGCCCGCACTCGCCATGAACAATTACGGACTGACCTACACCGTGACCAATGTCATGCTGGCAGCGCTTGCGTTCGGCACCGCGCGGGAATACTTCGGCATGAAGGCCTCCCGTCTTTCATCGCGTCACGGCCTGACCCTGGCCTATATTCTGGTCGGCATTTCGTTTCTGGTGCGTGTGTTTCAGGGGATTGCCGAATGGCAGAACATGGGCATCGGCCTGCCGGACGACGTCATCCTGACGTTCCATCTGCTGCTCGCCCTGATCTATGTCAGCGCGAGCGGAGCCTTTTCCCTTGCCATCGCCTTTGAACGGGCCGTTGCCGAACAGCGCGACGCGGCCCATCGCGATCCCCTGACCGGCGTCTACAACAGGCGCGAATTCGAACTCCGGTTGAAGGCCCTGCTGTCGGATGAAACCCGGAGGGCCTTCGCCGTCCTGCAGTTCGATCTCGATCACTTCAAACAGGTCAACGACCGCTTCGGCCATGTCGCCGGTGACGAAGCACTCCAATATTGCGCCGACCTCATCAAATGGCACCTGCGCGACGAAGATTGCCTCGCCCGCCTTGGCGGTGAGGAGTTCGCCGCGATCCTGCCCGAGATTTCTCAGGACGAGGCTGTCCGGATCGCCGAGGCAATCCGCAAGAGCGTCGCCGAAGCCAGGCTGGACTTCGCCCCCGCCGAATTCCGGCTGACCCTCTCGGCCGGCGTCTATCACGGAACCGGCGGCGATCTCGGCCACAAGGGGCTGATGCGTCGTGTCGACCAGGGCCTTTATCAATCGAAGAACGCCGGCCGCAACCGGGTCTGCCTGGCCGACGCCGCCTAAACGAGCCCCTGAGCGCCCGCCTTCAACCGGCCTGTCAGAAAGACGCCTCAAGCAGGCGGGTGACTTCCTTGTCGCGCGCGCTTTCGCTCTTGCTGCCCATGACCACGACGAGACGCCGTTCCCCGCCCCGGTGCGCTGTTGCCACCAGATTGTAGCCCGCCGCGTTGGTATGTCCGGTCTTCAGTCCGTCGACACCGGGCACCTTGCCAAGCAGATTGTTCGTCGTCTCGTAGGTCCGGCCGTTGTAGGTGAAGGACTTCGCCCGGAAAAAGCCGGCATATTGCGGAAAACGGGTTTTCAGCGCCCTTCCGAGCTTGGCCATGTCCCGGGCGGTCGACACATGATTGGGATCCGGCAGCCCGCTGGCATTGGCGAAGCGGGTCCTGGTAAGGCCCAGGGCGCGCGCCTGCGCGTTCATTCTGGCGGCAAAGGCGTCTTCGCTGCCGGATATGTTTTCTGCGATCGCCACCGCCACGTCGTTTGCCGACTTCACCGCAAGCGCCCGGGCGGCCTGCTCCACCGTGATCGTCGAGCCCGCCTTCAGGCCGAGCTTGGCCGGCGGCTGGCTGGCCGCTCTCGCCGAGACGGTCAGCGTGCTTGAAAGCGAATACCGGCCGGAGGCAACCTCATCGAACAGCAGATAGAGCGTCATCATCTTGGTGAGCGAAGCCGGGTAGCGGATCTTGTCGGCATCGTGGGCGTAAAGCTCGGATCCGGTTGCCATATCGAGCACATATTCCGAATAGCTGGCGGCCGACGCCGGTGCCGTCTCCGTATAGGCGACCGCCTTGACCTGTGGCGGCGGCGCGGACTGCGAGACGACAGGCGTCGGAGTTGGCGCCACAGCTCCGCCCGCGGTCTGGCAGGCGGCAAGCGCAAGCGCCATGGCCAGGGCAAGCAACGGCCTTCCCGAAATTCCCGTCATGATCCGCGTCACCTCGTCTTCCCCAACACTTTCACATCTCTGCCCGTCAGGCCTTCAGTTTGTACCCTGTTTTGAATATCCATCGAATGATTGCAAGGCAGATAACGAGAAACAGCAGGGTCATGCTGAGCGAAAGCGCGAGGCTGACATCGGCCTTGCCATAGAAACTCCAGCGGAAGCCGGAGATGAGATAGACGACCGGATTGGCGAGCGTCACCTTCTGCCAGAATTCCGGCAACATGCTGATGGAATAGAAGCTGCCGCCCAGGAAGGCGAGCGGCGTGACGATCAGAAGCGGCACGAATTGCAGCTTCTCGAACGTATCGGCCCAGATCCCGATAATGAAACCGAGCAGAGCGAAGGTCATCGCGGTCAGCAGGAAGAACGCCACCATCCAGAACGGATGCTGCACTTCGATCGGCACGAAAAACGTGGCGGTCACGAAGATGATCGCCCCGACAAGGATGGCCTTGGTTGCCGCCGCGCCAACGTAGGCGACAGTGATTTCGAAAAAGGACACCGGAGCCGACAGGATTTCGTAGATCGTGCCCGTGAACTTCGGGAAATAGATCCCGAAAGACGCATTGGACAGGCTCTGCGTCATCAGGGACAGCATGATCAACCCCGGGACGATGAAGGCCCCGTAGGAAACCCCGTCCACTTCGCTGATCCGCGACCCGATCGCCGCGCCGAAGACGACGAAATACAACGTCGTGGAAATCACCGGTGATATCACCGATTGCATCAGCGTTCGGCCCGTACGGGCCATTTCATACAAATAGATCGCCTTGATCGCCTGAAAGTTCATGCCTTTTCCTTCACCAGATCGACGAAGATATCCTCCAGGGAACTCTGGGTCGTATTGAGGTCGTGGAAACGGACACCGGCCATCGACAGGTCGTTCAGCAGAGAGGTAATTCCGGTCCGCTCGCTCTTCGTGTCGTAGGAATAGGTCAGCGACTTGCCGTCGTCGCCGATGGTCAGGTCATGTGCTTCAAGTCCCGCGGGCAATTCGCTGATCGGGCTTTGCAGATGGAGGGTCAGCTCCTTGCGGCCAAGCTTGCGCATGAGCTCGTTTTTTTCCTCCACCAGGATGATCTCGCCCTTGTTGATCACTCCGACCCGGTCGGCCATTTCCTCGGCCTCTTCGATGTAATGGGTGGTCAGGATGATCGTCACGCCACGGTTCTGAAGGCTTTCCACGATGCGCCACATGTCGCGGCGCAGTTCCACGTCCACCCCTGCGGTCGGTTCGTCCAGAAACAGCACTTTCGGCTCATGGGCCAGTGCCTTTGCCACCAGAAGCCGCCGCTTCATGCCGCCGGACAGCGCCATGATCGGCGCACGTCGCTTGTCCCACAGGCTCAGGTCCTTCAGGATCCCCTCGACGAGGGCCGGGTTGCTCCGCAGGCCGAAAAGCCCCCGGCTGAAGGACACCATGTCGATGACCTTCTCGAAATGGGAGACCGGCATTTCCTGGGGCACAAGGCCGATCAGCTTGCGCGCGTCGCGATACTCCCGAATGGCGTCGAACCCGCCGACGGCGATGGTGCCCGACGTCGGCCGGATCAGCCCGCAAATCGTACTGATCAACGTCGTCTTGCCGGCGCCATTGGGCCCGAGCAGCGCGAAGACTTCGCCCTCGGCGATATCAAGCGAAACCGACTTGAGCGCCTGGAAGCCACCGTCATAGGTTTTCGTAAGGGACTGAACAGAAATGATCGCGGACATGAATCGTTGAGATCTTCAAGCGTTGAGGAGTGGGAAAAGGCCGTGTTCAGCTTAGGCCATATGCGCCGAACCTGCCTGACACTGTTTACAAAAGATAGGCGTCACTTCGATCTGTTCCAAGACCGGTCGTTATTGTTTCTTCAAAGTGAACAGACTGTTTGTTATTGGCCGATGGGAACCGGCTCCCGGTCCACTATTTTAGGGAAACCACGTATTGGAGCGAGGATCAATGTCTATTCGGCCCGTTACTCATATCGGCAGCACCCAGCCGACCCTTGAAGGGGCAGGAGTCAAGCTGGAGCGCGTGTTCGGATTTCAGGATCCGGAGATGCTCGATCCGTTCCTGCTCCTCGACGATTTCCGGAACGAACGGCCCGAGGACTACCTGGCCGGCTTTCCCTGGCATCCCCACCGCGGGATCGAAACGATCACCTATGTACTCGCGGGAACGGTCGACCACGGCGACAGCCTGGGCAACACCGGCAATCTGGGCGCCGGTGACGTTCAATGGATGACCGCCGGGCGCGGCATCATGCACCAGGAAATGCCCAAGGGAGATGACAAGGGACGCATGCACGGATTTCAGCTCTGGGCCAATCTGCCCTCATCGCTGAAGATGTCCGAACCGCGCTACCAGGACGTCAGTGCCGCCGATATACCTGTTGCCGTCGATGACGATGGCACCTCGGTACGCGTCATCTGCGGCGACTTCTGGGGTAAATCCGGCCCGGTCGACGGAATTGCCGCCGATCCGCAATACCTGGATGTCCATGTGCCCGCCGGGGTGAAGAAACGATTGAAGGTCGACACCTACAAGCAGACCTTTGCCTATGTCTTCGAAGGCTCGGGCGCCTTCACTGATGCCTCCGACCCCGTCGGTGTTCTGACCGAAAAGGAACTGGACGGGACGGAACTGCATGTGCGCGACCAGACCGGAAACCGGACCCTGGTCATGTTCGGTTCCGGCGACGAAATCATCGTCCAGGCCGGTGAACAGGGCATCCGCTTCCTCCTCGTCTCCGGCGCCCCGATCCGCGAGCCGGTCGCATGGCACGGCCCGATCGTCATGAACACCCGCGAAGAGCTGATACAGGCCGTCAACGAACTGCGCAGCGGTACATTCATCCGCTAGATTGAGAATTCAATAATTTGTTTGAGTCCCCAACCCGGGGCTCTCTCCCTGACTTCCCGACTTTGCTTGCCCGCCAAGCACTTACTGGCGGTATCCGTCCCTGATGGATACCGCCTTTTTTCTCTGGCATGGCGTCGCCGCGCTTGCCGGATATTCACGGAGCGGCTACCCCTTGAGCGGGGACAATGAAACGGGCCGAAGACTGCGAATGACCTTGAAACTCCGCCCGGCGCATGCGGGCGACACCGGCATACTCACCGATATCCTGCACCGGTCCAAGGCCTCCTGGGGATACCCTCCGGAGAAGATCGAGGCATTCCGCAGCGAATACCGCATCACCCAGTCAACCCTCGCATCGCTCGACATGATCGTGGCCGAGAAAAACGGCCGCCCGGTCGCCTTTGCCGGCGGCAGGATGCGGGAGGACTGCCTCTATCTCGAATTCCTGTTCGTCGCGCCCGAGGCGATGCGGCAAGGGATCGGCAGCCTGCTGCTGCAACGCATGGCCGACCGGGCCAGGGCCTGCGGCAAGAACCGGATCATGCTGGAAAGCGACCACTTCGCGCGCGCTTTCTATGAAAGCCGGGGCTTTGCCGCCTTGTCCGAACGGCCGGGGCAGATGTCCCCCGACGGCGTCATTCCGATCATGGAAAAACCTCTTCACGCAGCAATCTTCCCGCTGCAGTCCGTCCACCTCACCATTGACCGCGAGCCCCATTGGGCGTTTGAGCGCAGGCACGCCAGGGAAATCGAAGCCCATTGGGCCGAACTCTGCCGGAAGAACCCCACCTTGTGGAACGGGCGAACGCTGAAACTTGCCGGCTATACCCTCGCCGACGGTCATTTCACCGGGACCTGCCGGGAATGCTCCTATGCCGCTTTTCTGACCTGGCGCGACTGGGGCGCTCCCGATCTCGACACCTATAATATCTTCGGCTCGGCGGTCTTGAAATCGTCGGACGGTGCCCTGCTTTACGGGGTCATGTCGCAAGACACGGCCAATGCCGGCAGGATCTATCCGCCCGGCGGCAATCTGGACCCGTCGGATATTCGCGCGGGCGGCAACGTCGACATCCTGGGAGCCATCTACCGCGAGCTTGAGGAAGAAACGGGCTTGGGCGTGGACGATATCACGGCCGGACCGCTTTACGCGATCATGGACGGCCCCCGGATTTCCATCGCCCGCGTCCTCGACGTTCCGCTTGCCTCCGAGCCTTTGCGCGACCGGATCCTGAGGCATTCGATGGCAAGCGAGGAACAGGAACTTTCCGACATCCGGATCCTGCGTCATCCACAGGATCTGGCATCGCCGAATTTCGTGCCCTTTGCCCGGGATATAGCGAGAATGCTTCTGCCGGCTCCCGCACCGGCCTGACGTCAGGTCTCGACCCCAGGGCGGATTAATCCTTTATTGCCCAATGCGCAAACGTACGGGGTGGCAGTCGGAACTCTTCCGTGCAACAGTCCGGTCTCGTTCGATGCCTTTGGAAAGCCATGGAGAAACTGCCGATGGGTCGTCGCTACGCCGTCCTCGATGTCTTCACCAACAAGTCCCTTGCCGGAAATCCGCTTGCCGTTGTGCTCGATGCGGAAGGCTTGAGTGACGAGCGAATGCAGGCGATTGCCAAGGAATTCAACCTCTCCGAGACAGTGTTCGTGTTTCCGCCGGAAAATCCCGGGCACACGGCCAACATCCGCATCTTCACGCCTGCCCTGGAACTGCCCTTCGCCGGCCATCCGACCGTCGGCACGGCGATCCTGATGGCGATGGAGCGCTTCGGCGACGTCAGCGGCGAACAGGATGCGGTCGTCGTTTTGAAGGAACAGATCGGTGCCGTGCGCTGCGCCGTGGTCTTGCGGGAAAATGCGGCCGCCTTCGCCGAGTTCGACGTGCCGAAGCTGCCGGAACCCGCCGGCCCGACCCGGGACAAGGAGCTGATCGCCGCCGCCCTCAGCCTCGACCCGGTCGACATCAGTTTCGAAAACCACGCGCCATCCCGGTATCAGGTCGGCGCACCTTTCAACTTCATCCCGGTCCGCGACCTCGGCGCGTTGGCTCGAGCCAAACCTGATCTCACCGTCTGGCACGATGCCTTCGGCAACGACACCCACACGGACGCCTACGTCTATTGCCGCGAGACCCGCGCCCATGAAAGCGCGTTCCATGCGCGCATGTTCGCACCCGCCATGGGCATCACCGAGGATCCGGCGACCGGATCTGCCGCTGCGGCCTTTGCCGGCGCCATCCATTTCTTCGACGACCTGCCGAGCGGCACCCACCACATCCGCATCGAGCAGGGTTTCGAAATGGGCCGCCCCTCACTGATCGACCTGGAAATCGACATCGAAAACGGCGCAATGCACGCCATCCGGATCGGCGGTCAGGCCACCCTCGTCGCCCGTGGCGAACTCTTCGTCTAAATAAACGGTTCGAAGTCTCCGGCGGACTTGGCGCCGCCGGATGGCAATTCCCCATGGCACCGCCCGTTTCGATCGTCTAGCCTGTGCTCCACCCGGCCGAACAGGAGGCCAAAAGGAGGGACCACGGCGCCATGATTACACTTTTGAAATTACTGCATGTTCTGGCCTTTACCGCGGGCGTCGGCGGCGGGCTCGCCAACCTGCTGGTCATGCGCGCGGCCATGGCCGCCGATGCGGATGCCGCAAAGATCCTGCGCGGGGTCATGCCGCGGATCGCAACCATGAGCTTCCACTCCGTCATCCTCCTGTGGATTACCGGGCCTCTGCTGTTATGGCTTGCTTATAACGGCGGCGCGGGGCTCGGCCCGATGTTTCACCTCAAGATGCTTTCCGTCGTGCTGCTGACCGTTGTCTCGGTGACGGGCCGGATAACCATCAGCCGCCTCAAGGCCGGAAAGCCGGCCCGTTTCGCCCCCCATATGCCAAAGATCGGCATGCTCGGCTCACTCTTCGGCGTGAGCACCATCGTTCTGGCCGTCCTGGCTTTTTCGTAAAAATCTCCGCACCAAGCATTTCCAACAGGGAAATTCCGATGACTTCGGCTCCGAAAACCTTCCTCACTCGCCTGTTCCTCGCAAGCGCGCTCACTCTTGTCGGCTCGCTTCCCGCCATTGCCCAACAAGCGGCGGATACGGTGGCACCGGAAAGCGGAAGTACGGTCGCGAAAGGTTTCGAGGCCTTGTCGCCAGCAGCCTTATCCGCGATCGAAGCAAAGTCGCTCGGCAAGCCGGTCGAGGCGAAGACCTGGATGATTGCGGCCGCCAACCCGTTGGCGGTGGAAGCCGGTGCAAAGGTGCTCAAGGCAGGCGGCAGCGCAGCCGACGCCCTGGTCGCGGTTCAGACCGTGCTCGGTCTGGTCGAACCGCAATCCTCCGGCCTCGGCGGCGGCGCCTTTCTCGTCTGGTACGACGCGGCAACCGGCACGCTCACCACGCTCGATGGCCGCGAGACTGCGCCGCTCGCCGCGCGTCCGACCGCCTTCCTGAACGACGAGGGCGAGCCGCTGAAATTCTTCGATGCGGTCGTCGGCGGCCTGTCTGTCGGCACGCCCGGCACGCCGAAGCTCCTGGAAGAAGCCCACAAGCGCTGGGGCAAGCTCGGCTGGGCGCCACTGTTCCAGGACGCGATCGACCTGGCGGACAAGGGATTCACCGTCTCCCCGCGCCTTGCCTCGCTGGTCGCCGGAGATCCCGAACGCTTGCAGCGTTTCCCTGCCACCCGCGCCTATTTCTTCCCCAATGGCACGCCGATCAAGGCCGGTGAAACGCTCCGGAATCCGGACTATGCCGCGACCCTTCGGGCCATAGCGGCAAACGGCACCAAGGCCTTCTACTACGGCGAGATCGCGCGCGACATCGTCAAGACCGTGCAGACCGCGCCCGGAAATCCCGGTTTTCTGTCCGACAGGGACCTGTCTCTCTATGAGGTCATCGAGCGCAAGCCCGTCTGTGTCGACTATCGCGACCGGGACGTTTGCGGCATGGGCCCGCCGTCTTCCGGCGCGCTCACCGTCGGTCAGATCCTCGGCATGTTGGACGAGTACGATCTGGCGGCGCTCGGGCCGGACGATCCGAAAAGCTGGCGGCTGATCGGCGATGCCTCCCGCCTCGCATTCGCCGACCGCGGCCGCTACATGGCCGACAATGATTTCGTGCCTATGCCGCTGAAGGGACTTGTCGACGAGGAGTATCTGGACGATCGCGCTGAGCTTCTTGAAGGCGACGATGCCTTGCCGGAAGTCGCCCCCGGCACGCCGCCGTGGGACCACGCCATGCTGCTCTCCGACGACGAAGCCATTGAGTTTCCCTCCACATCCCACATTTCCATCGTCGATGCGGCCGGCAATGCGCTGTCCATGACCACCACCATCGAAAACGGTTTCGGCTCGCGGCTGTTCGTGCGCGGCTTCCTGCTCAACAACGAACTGACCGATTTCTCCTTCCGCACCCACAAGGACGGCGTGCCGATCGCCAACCGGCTGGAACCGGGCAAGCGGCCCCGCTCGTCCATGGCGCCGACCATCGTCATGAAGGACGGCAAGCCGGAACTGGTCATCGGCAGCCCGGGCGGCAGCCGGATCATCGGTTATGTAGCCGGGGCAATCATCGCCCATCTCGACTGGGGCATGAACGTCCAGCAGGCGGTCTCCCTGCCCCATCTGGTCAACCGCTTCGGCACCTATGACCTGGAAGCGGGCACGAAAGCGGAAAGCCTTGCCGAACCGCTGGAAGCCCTCGGCTACAAGGTCAACACCCGCGACCTCAACTCCGGCCTCCATGCGATTGCCATCGGCGACACGCTCCAGGGCGGCGCGGATCCTCGGCGGGAAGGCATTGCGCTTGGGGAGTGAGCCTGGCCGGCAAGTTGCCGGGACGAAGTGGATCGCCTACCGGCAGTCCCGGTGACTGACCGCTCCGCCCGGCAGGACCGTGTCGCATAACACCGAAAGGTTCAGCTCGGCCGGATCGAGGTCGACCTGCGAAAGGTCCAGGTTGGACAGATCGGCATCCTTGAGATCGCAAATGGCGGCGCCCGGCAGGTTTTCGAAAACCGCGTAGATATCGCCATTTGCAAGACGAAAGGCGTGCCCCTTCTCGATCAGATCGCGCACCATTCCGCAGATGAAGGCATCCGCCATCTGTGTTGCCGAATAACAGGATCCGCTTTCGGCCTGTGCCGTGACACCAATCGATAGGAAGAGCATTCCGGAAAGCAGGAATTTCGCGAGGATTGTCATGGCAGGAGGGTCGCATGTTTCGGGTGGGATGCAGATCAGTCGCTCATTTCACAGGAGGCGCAGTCTCGGCGCCCGGGCAGAACCCCTTCTGCGCTACGTTCTGGCCGGCGGTATGGGCTTGGCAGGCATTGCTGTAACTCTTGCCGTCGCAGCCGCAAACCGGATCGAACTGCAGGGTGCAGAAATCCGGTTTCCTGACGCAGGTGCCTTTCCGGTCTCCGGCTCCGCAGCTCGCCTCCGGCGTGAACTTGCAGAACTCGAGGTCTCCGCAGATTGCTCCCACGATCCCGCCGCAGGGTGTGCCGTCTTCGGCCCTTGCAACTGGGACCCGAGCAACCTGGGCAGCCAGCAGAAACAGGATCAGGGCAGCCAGAACTCTCATCTTCCAGACCTTTCACAACGGGACCAACGGCAGATGCAAGTCTATTGCTTTGGCTCGAAATGGCGGAGAAAAAACTTTTCACTCGTGAAAATCCCTGCCTGCGGACAGCCCATTCCCTCTTGCCAATTATTTTCCGATCCCCTAGAAACCTGATCAAAGATTAACGTCCCGGTCACGTTTCTGCGGCACGCTTGAACGCCAAAGATCGTAAGTGACCTGAACAAAGGCCCTGAAACACCGATGATCGCAACGCGCGACATGACCGGTTCTTTCAACGACGCGCTTCCCCTGCGCGGCGGCCTTATTCTACTTGGCGACCTCCTTCTGCTTAGCTGCCCCTGAGCGTCGGCTGATCCGTATCCTGCGGACGGGCACTTAGGGGAGACAAAGCGCATTCACCAGTTAAAGACAGACTGATCGCGCGCCGGAGCACTATCCGATATCCGCTCTCAAGGCCGCCGATCCCCGGGAAGGAATAAACGAATGACTGCCGAAAAAGACCAGGTCCGCATCTTCGACACCACCTTGCGCGACGGCGAGCAGTCGCCCGGCGCCTCCATGACCCTGGAAGAAAAGCTGCAGATCGCCGAGATCCTCGACGACATGGGCGTCGACATCATCGAGGCCGGCTTTCCGATCGCCTCCAACGGCGACTTCGAGGCCGTCAGCGAGATCGCCAAACGCTCCAAGAACTCGGTGATCGCGGGTCTCGCCCGCGCCATCCACGCCGACATCGACCGCTGCGGCGATGCCGTGAAACATGCCGAAAAGGGCCGCATCCACACCTTCGTCTCCACCTCGCCGATCCATCTGCAGTTCCAGATGAACAAGACCGAGGATCAGGTCCTCGACATCATCACCGATACGGTGACCCGCGCGCGCAACCTGATCGACGATGTGGAATGGTCCGCCATGGACGCGACCCGCACGCCGATCGACTACCTGTGCCGCTGCGTGGAAGCCGCCATCAAATGCGGCGCGACCACCATTAACCTGCCGGACACGGTCGGCTACGCGACCCCGGACGAGTACAAGCAGATGTTCGTAGACATCCGCAACCGGGTGCCGAACGCCGACAAGGCCATCTTCTCCGTCCACTGTCATGATGACTTAGGCCTGGCGGTCGCCAACTCGCTGGCCGGTGTGGCCGGCGGCGCGCGCCAGATCGAATGCACCATCAACGGCCTGGGCGAGCGCGCCGGCAACGCGGCGCTGGAAGAAATCGTCATGGCGATCCGCACCCGCGGCGACGTGCTGCCCTATGCCTGCAGCGTCGACCCGAAGTACCTGACCCGCGCATCCAAGCTGGTCGCCGGCGCTTCCGGTTTCGCGGTCCAGTACAACAAGGCCATCGTCGGCAAGAATGCCTTCGCCCATGAAAGCGGCATCCACCAGGACGGCATGCTGAAGAACGCCGAAACCTACGAAATCATGCGTCCCGAAGACGTCGGCGTGAAGGCGACGTCCCTGGTCATGGGCAAGCATTCCGGCCGCCATGCCTTCAAGGACAAGCTGCGGGAACTGGGCTACGAACTGGGCGACAACGCCCTGCAGGATGCCTTCCGCCGGTTCAAGGATCTGGCCGACCGCAAGAAGCACGTCTATGACGAGGACATCGAGGCCCTGGTCGAGGACGAAATCTCCATCGCCAGCGAGAACACAAGGGTCATCGCCCTGACCGTGATCGCCGGCACCGGCGGCCCGCAGAAGGCCATCCTGACCATGGACGTCAACGGCCATCACGAGACCCGCGAATGCACGGGCGACGGCCCGGTCGACGCGACCTTCAACGCCATCAAGGCGATCATCCCCCACGACGCCACCCTGCAGCTCTACCAGGTGCATGCGGTGACCGAGGGCACCGACGCCCAGGCGGAAGTCTCCGTCCGACTGGAATCGGGCGGCCGGATCGCCACCGGCAAGGGCGCGGACACCGACACCCTGGTCGCTTCCGCCCGCGCCTATGTCTCGGCGCTCAACAAGCTGGCGCTGCGCCAGCAGGGCAGCAACCCGGGTGCGCTGAAGGCAAGCTGATCCGCGCTCCGCAGTCTTGGATCAAAGGACGGGAAGCCCACGGCTTCCCGTTTTTTTGCGCAATGAATTGTCACGTTGATTGTAACGATCAAGATTGACCGCGGCAGCCGCACTCGTACCTTGAGGCGGACAAGGAGGCCCGCAGATCATGTGGCAAGCAATCGCAAATTCCCTGGCAAACGGCCATGACCAGACCGCACGCCCGCAGCATGTGATCATCGGGGGCGATCTCTCCCTCAGCGAAAGCCCGCCCGTCTCCGAACTGGCGCTGGCAGCCGTGTCGTCCGCGGTCGCCGCCGTTCGCGCCCTTGCCGGAACTAGAGGCAAGGCGGTGATCGAACGCACTCTGGTCGACCGATGGTGCAAGGCCAGCGTCACGCCGCTGGGCTGGAAACTGCCCTCCCAATGGGATGATTTCGCCCGGGATTACGCCACCCGCGACGGCTGGATCCGGCTGCACACCAACGCCCCGCATCACCGCGCTGCGGCCCTTGGCGTTCTCGGAAATCCCGAAAGCGCCGAGGAAGCAGTCGAGCGGATTTCGCACTGGGACGGAGAGGATCTGGAAACCGCCATCGTCGACGCCGGCGGCTGCGCTGCCGTCCGACACGACACCGCGACATGGAGAACCCGTCCGCAGGGACAGGCGGTTGCCAAAGAACCGGTCGTTGCCTGGACGGAGCGCCCTGCGCGGAAAGCCCCATGGCGGTCGACAAATGCTGCGCGGCCTCTTGCCGGTCTGCGCGTGCTTGACCTGACCCGCGTTCTGGCCGGACCGGTGTGCACCCGGTTCCTCGCCGGTTTCGGTGCATCGGTCCTGCGCATCGATCCGGAAAACTCGAACGAGGACGGCAATGCGATCGAAATGACCGTGGGCAAGACCTGCAGCACGATCGATCTCAAGACCGAAGACGGCCGCGACGCCTTCCTGAAACTGGCGGGCGAAGCCCATCTGCTGGTGTCGGGCTACCGGGCCGACGCCCTGGATCGCCTGGGGCTCGGCCCCGAGGCGCTGCAGGCCGCTAACCCCGATCTGATCACGGTTTCCCTGAATGCCTATGGCTGGACCGGCCCCTGGCGCACCCGGCGGGGGTTCGACAGCCTCGTGCAGCGGAGCACCGGCCTGGCAGCCCCCGACGCGAACGGTCAGCCCAAGGGACTGCCTTACCAGGTGCTGGATCATTCGACCGGATACCTGATGGCCGCCGCAGCAATCCACGCCCTGATCAGGGCGTCATCTGGAGGCGTGATTTCAACGGCCAGGCTTTCATTGGCAAGGCAGGCGCATCTTCTGCTGGACCACTGGCAGGAGGAGCCGAAACCCTCGGACTTTATTCAGTCCGATCTCATCCGCCGGGGTCCCACATTCGAAGCAACCGCCTGGGGCGATCTTCACCGCCTGCCGCTGCCATTCGAAATCGAAGGCATAGCCGCCGGCTGGCGATGCGCTGCCCACCCTCTGCGCTCCGATCCACTGCAATGGAACGACGAAGTCCCGAGCTAGGCGCTCATCACATTAGACTGCATGGCCGGGCTCAGCCCTTGGGGAAGAGTTCATAGAGGGTGGAGTGGAGAAGTTGCATCCCTTCTCTAAAACGCACCACGACAGCGTCCTGTTTGGGCAGCAGATATACCATCTGGCCATCCAGCCCCATGAAATAGGCGAACGGGCCTTGGATAGGTTCACCCGGACGGTCGAGCACATCGTGGCGAACCTGATCCCCATAGGCACCGTGGCGCCTGACCTGCGCATCGAGATTCGGCAAGAGGAAGTCGCGCCACAGCGCCTGCGGCAGAAACGGATTTTCCCGGGTACCGTTGTCGAGCAGAAAGCGCCCCACCCGGATCCAGTCCAGGGCCCTTGCGTAAAGACAGCAATAGGCGGAAACGCCCCGACCTGCAGGGTAAAGGCGCCAATGAGCATCCGCTGCACCGGCGGGCTTCCAGATCAGAGAGGATAAAAGATCCGGCAGCGGTTGATTATAAACCCGCTCGAGCATCAGGCCGAGAAGCGCGGTATTGGCGCTCTGGTAACGGAAATGACCCTCCATTTTCCTGTCCACCCGCAATTCCGGCATCATCTTTTCGATCCCGTAAGCGTGGATCCGCGCCAATGGTCCGAACGGCGAAAACGAATGGTCGTCGGCGGACGTATACCCGGTCTTGGGCGGCTCAGGGGCCATTACGAGGCCGCTCGACATGGTGAGCACTTCACCGACGGTCACATCCGGCGCATCCGCACCCAATATCTGCCGCAGCGGCGTGTCGAGGTTTTTGATGCGTCCGTCGGCGACGGCCCGTAAAACCAGCGCGCCAACCAGGCTTTTGACCAGGGAATAAGAGTTGAGGAGCGTGTCGCGGGTAACATCATCGCCATAAATTTCGGCTTGGAGACCACCACCGCGCTCCATCAGCAATGCCCGACCTCCGTTTGCTTCGAAGCGCGTCCGCACTGGGCCGGCAGGCAGTTGAGCCGGCGTCGGATCTGAGAGAATCGCCGCCCCCTTGACGGTCGCGTAGTTTCCAGGCGCAGGCCATGTCGGACCGGGGAACCCTTCGCCTGCAAGAACGAAAATCTGTGGCGCGCGCCATGCCGTCAGCACCAGCGCCAACAGTACGAGTACAAGAAATACGGCCATGCCCACCCAAAACCGGCGTGACGCGATAATACTCGGTAAATTGGAAATCATACGAGGCGTTCAGGCGCTCATCACATAAGACTGCATGGCCGGGCTCAACATCTGGAACACGTCACAAGGGAAGCCCGCGATGCGCCGGCTTTCCCGGTAGGCGAACCCGGTTTCCAGCAGACTGTCCCGCGCCGCCTTGTTGTCGGTGCGCACCATGGCGACCAGATGGGAAAAATAGGTGTTGTCGAAAAACCAGTCGACCAGCGCCTGACACATCCGGCACGGAAGTCCCGGATCCTTGTTGAGCGCGGCCTCGGTGAAGCAGTAGCTCAATTCGATCTCGGACGTTTCCTCGAATGCCGAGAATCCGGCCCAGCCAAGGAACCTGCCTTCAGCGGACAAGGCTTTCCACCGGCTGAAGCCGTAACTGTCCCGGCTCTTTTCAGTCTCGGCGAGAAACCGCTCGACATCTTCGGCCGATCTGGCGGCGGGATCTGGCGAGGAATAGCGATCGACACTGACATCACAGTGAAGATCCTGCACGAGACTCAAATCGGAACGGGAAAAGGGCACGAGGCGCACAGCCCCGCACTTCAGAACAACCTCCTGCACTGTGGCCTCCCTGCGCACGTCAGCATCGTCGAGAAGTAGTTGACCCCTCATTTGACAACCCTGCTTAGGTAGTCGGAAAATGTGCCGTTACAAAGGCAAAAGATTCTTAATCCAGACAAAAGTTCGGTTACATTGGTTTATGCATAAAATTATTCAGAGCCTTTCCACAGTGCACCGCACAATGGGCGCTTCATGCCGTTACGTTAACAGTTAGCAAATATCCGGTTAATACTTGAAATCAGAACCTTAGCCGGCGCAAAAATAATCGGGAAGATATCCAAGACTTCCAGGCAACTGCGGGAAAGACCTTACCACCAAGCAACTGGCCTATCAGGATTTCCAATACCGGTCATGTCGCCAGCAGCATGAGATGGGTCGGACAGATCCTGCAATCCGAGGACCCGAAGCCGGGAACCGGCGCCTGCGCTTTCAAAACGGACGCGGCCTTCTGCCGGAGACTGCATTCGGTTTCGTCCGGCACCACGAGCCCCGCGATTTCCGCCGCCATGCCGCTCAGATAATCGATGTGCCAGCGCACGGCCTTGTCCCGGCGCAGATGGCGCCCGAGCCGGGCCCGGATCCCGCCGGGGCCATTGGCGCTGCCGCAGTAAAGATAGAGCCCGGGTGCAAACACCGGGCTTCCCAGCCGGGCGAGGTCAAGATGGACAGGCTCCGGGAGCCGCAACAGGAGACCGTAGGTTCCAGGCCGGGAAGGTAATCTCTCCGCTTCCCCCTCCCCGGCAAAGACGCCGACGCCGAGCAGCCGGGCGATGTCCGCCGTCTCGGCCGGTATCGGCCGGATCACCGGACGAACCTGTCCGCGATCCGCTTCGCCATCTCCTGTGCCGGTTCGATGGACGGGTCCAGACGTTCCCACTCCGCCATCTGGTTCCGGAACCAGGTCTCCTGGCGCTTTGCATACTGGCGCGTCGCGACGGTCAACAGCCGTTCGGCCTCTTCCCGGTCGATCTCTTCCGCCAGCAACGCCCCGATCTCTTTCACCCCGATGGCACGCATCCCCGGCAGGCTCGTAGGCAGGTCAAGCTGCAGAAGGCGCTCAACCTCGTCGATACCGCCGCTGTCCAGCATCTGCCTTGCCCGCAGGGCGATCCGCTCGTGCAGCCAGGCGCGCGGCGGCGCCAGAACCAGCCGCAGGCATCTGTCGGCCGGGAGAAGCGGCTCGCCATGCGCTTCCCTTTGCCAAGCGGCCAGCGTTCTGCCGGTGGAAAGGACGACTTCCAGTGCACGTGTCAGCCTTTGCAGATCTTTCAGCTCACCTGCCGCCTTCGGATCCTCTTCCTGCAGGGCGTGACGGACGGCGTCAACACCGCCTTCTTCGCCAAGCCTCCGGCATCGGGCCCTTACCCTGGGATCGATATCGGGTAGCTCCGCAAACCCTTCCGTGAGCGCCTTGAAATAAAGGCCGGTGCCGCCGACAAAGATTGGCTGCTTGCCGAGCGCCGTGATCTCCTCAAGCTCCCGCTCCACCAGCCGCAGCCAGTCGCCGGTCGAGAACGGATCAGAAGCCGGCAGGACGCCGTAAAGACGGTGCGGCGCCCGGGAAAGGTCCTCCGCCGGCGGACGGGCCGTAACGATCGAAAGCTCCCGGTAAAGCTGCATGGAGTCCGCGTTCACGATCACGCCATCCAGGGCATCGGCGAGCGCGAGCGCCAATGCCGACTTGCCGCTGGCCGTCGGTCCGGCTATCAGGACAGCATCATATCCGGATTGCCTCCGTCCCCGCCCGTCGTCCAAGGTCGCGCTCATGTCCTTTGTTGCCACTCTCGTTTCCAATCCGAACAATCCTGCTGTCGACGACGACATTCTGGCGCGCGTCGCAAGGGTCCTCGGTGCTTCCTCTCCCCCGGCCATGCTCAATCCGGGCGTTGCCGGCGAAGTCGTCTTCGACACACCGGACGCCAAGCAATCCGAGGCCGCCATCCGCGAAACACTGGCCGGTGCGCCCGTCGACGTCTTTGTGCAGCCCATCGAAGGCCGGCGCAAGCGTCTGCTGATCGCCGACATGGATTCGACCATGATCCGTCAGGAATGCATCGACGAGCTGGCCGCCGAACTCGGGCTCAAGGACCACATTGCCGCCATCACCGAACGGGCCATGCGTGGCGAGATCGAATTCGAACCGGCCCTGCGCGAACGGGTGGCGCTCCTGAAGGGTCTTGCGGTCTCCGCGATCGACACCGTTCTCAATACGCGCATCCAGCTCATGCCCGGCGGTCGGACGCTGGTGCAGACCATGAAAGCCAACGGCGCCTACTGCGCCCTCGTCTCCGGCGGCTTTACCCATTTCACCGGTGCGGTCGCCGCCATGATCGGTTTCGACGAGAATCAGGCCAACGTGCTGATCGAGGAAGACGGCACCCTGGCGGGCATCGTTCAGGAACCGATCCTTGGCAAGGATGCCAAACGCAGACGTCTGGAAGAGCTGGTGGCGGAAAAGAATCTCGCCTTTTCCGAGACGCTGGCCGTGGGCGACGGCGCTAACGATCTGGCGATGATCGAGCGCGCCGGTATCGGCGTGGCCTACCGCGCGAAGCCAGCGGTCGGTGCGGCTGCCGACATGCGGGTCGATCACGGCGACCTGACCGCACTCCTCTATCTGCAGGGCTACGCGGCAGGCGACTTCGTCCTCTCCTGATCCATCGGCTTGACGCGGCAACAAAAAAGGGCACCCGGGGGCGCCCTTTTTTCAGTTTCTGACGGCTCTGTATCAGTCTTCGATCCGAACCGGAACGAAGCGCAGTTCGCCGTTCGGATTGGACAGGAGCAGCAACGCTGAGCGGCGCCCGTCTTCCTTCAGCTTCTTGACCTGGTCGATGACATCGGCCGGGGTGGACACCGGCTCCTGTGCAACTTCCTTGATCACATCGCCTGCCTGAACGCGCTTTTCTTCCGCAGAGCTTCCCGGCGCAACCTCTTTGACCAGCACACCGGCAACTTCCTTGTCGATCTTGAATTCTTCCCGGCCCGCGTCATCCAGTTCGGAAAGGATCATGCCGAGCACTTCCTTTTCGGCCGGGCTGTCGGCGGGCTGGTCCTTGTCCTGATCGCCGGTCTTGTCTTCCTCCGCGGAGGCCTCCTCGAGCCGGCCCAGGTCCACCTGGAGCGTAACCTTCTCGCCCCGGCGCAGAACCACCACATCGACGGTCTTTCCGATCGGGGTATCCGCGACCATGCGCGGCAGTTCACGCATGTGGTCGACTGGATTGCCATCGAATTCCAGGATCACGTCGCCCGGTTCGATTTTCGCCTTTTCGGCGGGGCCGCCTTCCGTCACGCCGGCGACCAGAGCGCCCATGGCCTCGTCCATGTTCAGGCTCTCGGCAATCTCGTCGGTAACCTCCTGGATCCGGACCCCGAGCCAGCCGCGGCGCGTTTCGCCGAACTCGCGGAGCTGGGCGATCACCCGCTTTGCCGTCTTCGCCGGAATGGCGAAACCGATACCGATCGATCCGCCGGACGGCGAGATGATCGCCGTGTTGATGCCGATCACCTCGCCGTCCATGTTGAACAGCGGTCCGCCCGAGTTGCCCCGGTTGATCGATGCATCGGTCTGGATGAAGTTGTCGTAGGGACCGGAGTTGATGTCCCGGTTGCGGGCAGAGACGATCCCCACCGTCACGGTTCCGCCCAGGCCGAACGGGTTGCCGATGGCCATCACCCAGTCGCCGACGCGGATCATGTCAGAGTCGCCCAGGCTGACATCCGTCAACGGCTTTTCCGGATTGACCTTCAGCACGGCAAGATCGGTCTTTTCGTCCGTGCCGATCAGTTCGGCTTTCAGCTTGGTCCCGTCATTGAAATTCGCGGTGATTTCGTCCGCGCCCTCGATGACGTGGTTATTCGTGACGATAATGCCTTCCTTGCCGTCGATCACGAAGCCCGAGCCGAGCGACTGAACCTTGCGCGGCCGGTCCTCATCGCGATTCTGGCGATTGAAGAATTCCTCGAAGAACTCCTGGAAGGGAGACCCCTCGGGCACCTTGGGCAGAGGAACGGACCGCCGTCCCTGAACCGTCTGGGACGTGGAAATATTGACGACCGCATCGGCAAGGCCCTCGGCCAGATCCGCGACGGAGGCCGGCCCCTGTGCCTGCACGGCAGCCAGAGGCTGCAGGGCAATCAGACCGCCAAGTGCAGCACTTGCGGCCAGCGATTTCATCGTTTTGAGACTACGTTGGTAGAAACCAGGAGCCATTTGGGCTTCTCCTCCATCCCTTTCGGATCGGTGGCCGGTCACAGACCGGCTTGAAGATACAAACATATACGAGAATAGAACGGGCGGGAGAACAGAAGATCCCCCGCCCCGCAAAAATGTGTTACGCGCGGATGAGCCAGACCATCAGAACGCCGAGCGCAAGTCCCGCAAGTCCGGCAATCCTGAGGCTCTGGTCGGACATGTTCAGCGCCGCGCGCATCACATTCTTCATGCCGCCCGGGACCAGGGCATAGAGCGTGCCCTCAAGGGCAAGCACCAGGCCCAGTGCCGTCAGGAAGTCGTTCATTGAACGCCAGGTGCTCTCAGACGCTCCTGGGAATTCCCTTCCGTATCATCCGACGCTCCCATGGGATCGTTGAAATAACGGAAGAAGTTGGAATCCGGCGACAGCACCAGGCTGGTATCTCCTTCGCGCAGTCCGGCCTCGTAGGCCTGCATGGACCGGTAGAAAGCGAAGAAGTCCGGGTCCTTGCCGTAGGCTTCCGCAAAGATGCGGTTACGTTCCGCGTCGCCCTCACCACGGGTGATGTCCGCGTCACGATTTGCCTCCGCAACCACGACCGTCACCTCGCGATCCGCCCGGGAGCGGATACGGCGGGCTTGTTCCTCACCCTGCGCACGCAGCTCCGAGGCTTCACGCTGGCGTTCGGTCTGCATCCGCCGGAAGATGGCCAGGGAGTTGGCCTCGGGCAGATCCGCACGGCGGATCTTCACGTCGACCACTTCGATCCCCAGGTCCGCGGCACTCGCACTGACGTTCTTGCGGATATTCTCCATCAAACCGTCGCGGTTGTCGCGGACAACGGCGATGAAGGAGGCCTTACCCAGCTCAGACCGCAGGGAGGACTGCAGGAAGGTCGAAAGCCGGCGGTTCGCCTGGTTGATATTGTTCACGCGCTGATAGAACAGGACCGGATCGGAAATCCGGTAGCGTGCGAAGGCATCCACCACGAGACGCTTCTTGTCCGACGCGATCACTTCCTGCGGCGGCATGTTCAAATCGAGAATACGCTTGTCCAGATAGATCACGTTCTGAATGAACGGATATTTGAACTGAACGCCAGGCTCCCGCACCACCTTCTCGACGCGGCCGAGCTGCAGAACCAGCGCCTGCTGCGCCGGATTGACGACAAAGACCGACATGTAGGCAAGAAACGCTACGACGGCGACCAGTATTCCAAGAAATCCGCTACGCATTACTGGTTCCCTCCAGTCTGTCCGGTCTGTTTCGCGCCGCCCGAAGACAGCTGGTTGAGCGGCAGATATGGCAGGACGCCCTGACTTGTAGCCTTGTTGTCGATAATGATCTTGGAGTTGGTGCCGAGAACCTTTTCGAGCGTCTCCAGATAGAGACGTTCCCGGGTCACGTCGGGCGCTTTCTTGTACTGCTCGTAGATCTTTTCGAAGCGCTGGGACTGACCGGTCGCCTCGGCGATGGCCTGTTCGCGGTACCCGTTCGCCTTTTCCAGGACACGGGCCGCTTCACCACGCGCTTCCGGAACGACCTTGTTCGCATAGGCCTGCGCCTCGTTCTGGATCCGCTCCTGGTCGGCACGAGCCGCCTGAACGTCGCGGAACGCATCGATCACCTGCTGCGGCGGGTCCACCTTCTGCATCTGTACTTCGGTGATTTCGATACCGGCCTTGTAGTCGTCGAGCGTCTTCTGCATCAGTTCGTCAACCGCACGCTCTGTTTCCACCCGGCTTTCCGTCAGGATCGCGTCGATCTTGGACCGGCCGACCACCTCGCGCATGGCGCTTTCGGCAACCGCCTTCACGGTGCCTTCCGGGTTCTGGATGTTGAACAGGTAATTTGCGATGCCCTCGCGGGAGTTCTTGATACGCCACTGCACCTTGAAGCCAACGTCGACAATGTTCTCGTCACCGGTCAGCATCAGGCTTTCCTCCGGCGCTTCGATGGAAGTGACCGTACTGCCACGGACGCTTTCCCGAACACCGACGGTCATTTCACGCTGCAACTCGACCTGAGGCTTGTAAACCTCGCCGATCGGATAGGGCCAGTTGTAGTTGAAACCGGCTCCGGTCTGATCGGTCACCTTGCCGAGCACGAGTTCGACACCGACCTCGCCCTTGCCTTCATCGACGATGTAGATGCCGGTTGCAAGCCAGCCGACAACGGCCAGTCCGACAACGATAGCGATGCCCAGAGCCCCGAACCCGCCGCCGCCGCCGGGCAGGACGTTCTTCATCCGGTCCTGGGTCCGTTTCAGGAGCTCCTCAAGATCCGGCGGCTGGCCGCCGCCGCCGCGGTTCGGACCGCCGCCCCATGGGCCGCCGTTGTTTCCGCCACCGCCGCCCCAAGGGCCGCCGTTGTTGCCGCCGCCCTTCCAGGGACCGCCACTGCCTGACTGATTGCTCCAAGGCATCAAGACTTCCTTTTTCCCAGCTCCCGGGCTTCTGCACCTTTGTTTCAAAAGGCGTCCCGGGACTACATTCGGCCTGTTGTCACTCACCGCAGGTTATAGGGAGGTTACCGAGCGCTTTCAACGCATAGGCATGTTTCACGCCCGCCAACCGCCCCTTTTTTCCGTAATTGCCACTTGGTGGGCATTTTCAAGGCTTTCAAGGGCAGTTCCGGCTTATCGGTGCGTTATTAGAGCGCAAGGCAACAAATACGGATGGTTTGACGGCGTAAGGCCGGTCGTTCGACCGGGTATGGCCTAAACCGCGAGAACCATGTCGATATGCGGAATATCGTCTTCCAGATAGACCTCGGAAACGGTGTTGAAGCCAAGCTCGCCGTAAAACCGCTCCAGATGAGCCTGTGCCGACAGATGGATCGGCGCCCCCGGCGCAAGCTCGCGCGCCTTGTCGATGCCGTCCCGCATGAGCCTTTGCCCGAGTTTCTGTCCACGGTACTCAGGCGCGATCACCACCCGGCCGATTCGGGACGGCCGGTCCGCACCGCTGCCGGCGAACAGTCGCAACGCCCCGGCAATCTCCCCCGATGGGGAAAGCAGAATATAATGCAGGGCGACAGGGTCCTTGCCGTCGATCTCCCCAAAAGCACAAGCCTGTTCGACCACGAACACATCCTGGCGGAGCTTCAAAAGGTCATGCACCTCCCGACCGCTGAGCCCATCGAATCCAGCCCATTTTCCAGTGATGTGCAGGGATCCGCCCGTTTGCTCGACCGACATTGCCAGCCTTCAATGCGCCAGGAAGAGCGGGGTTTTCGCCGTTTCCAGCATATCCCGGGTGGTCCCGCCGATAATGTTCTCCCGGATACGCATATGGCCATAAGCGCCCATGACCACGAGATCCGCGCCAAGTGCGGCCGCTTCCTCCTGAAGAACTTGCGAAACCGGCCGGTCGCCGGCCGCAACCGAGCGAACCTCGACCTCCACCCCGTGTCGGGCCAGAACCACCGCCATATCGGCGCCGGGCACCTCGCCGTGATCATCCGGCCCCGTCACCGGGTCAATGACGATCAGGGTCACCTTGTCTGCGGTCTTCAGAAGAGGCAGCGCATCGGAAACGGCTTCCGCCGCCTGGGAACGGGAATTCCAGGCAATCATCACATTCTTGCCGATGCTCTCCGGCACCTTGCCGGCGGGCAGAAACAAAAGCGGCCTGCCGGAATCGAACAGCGCGCCGTCGATCGCCTGGCGTTCGACGGTACTCAAACCATCTTCTCCGGTCCGCTGCATGATCGTCAGATCGGCATAGATCGCATGGCGGGCGACCAGGTTGTCCTCCCGCGCGACGATCGTCTGATGGGCGCGAACCTCGAAGGACAGGCCTTCGCGGGCCAGGAGGGCATCCACGTCTACGGCCGCCTGTTTCAGGGCCGCCGCACGCTCCTCGCTCTCCTTCACCCAGATTTCCGTGTAGCCGACACTGCCGTAGCCGTAGAACGGCAGGGACTCCACCTCGCCGACCAGAAGCACGGCCAAATGGGCGTCGAACCACCTTGCGATCCGAATGGAGCTTTGCAGGCTATCCGGCAGGTCGGATCTGTAATCCACAACGGCCAGAACGGTTTTGAAGGACATGGGTGCCTCATCCATCTTCCGAAACCCGCCGGGCAGCAGGTTCCAAATCACCAACGCCGCCAGATGCGGCCACTCAACAGTCTCGTTCAAGCCATATCAGACGGATTGCGCCCGACGATAGGTGACAAATTCGAAATCGGCGGAATCCCGTTCGCTCCGCTCCCCCTTGACCCGCGCCGTTTCCCGCCAGATCGCCGGGTCGATGTCGGGAAAATGGGTATCGGCGTCCGGATCCGCCTGAACCTCTGTAATCTCCAGCCGGTCAGCCCGGCCCATGGCCTGATCGTAGATCTGCCCGCCACCCATGACGATAATATCATCGACGGCGAGATCGGCGGCAAGCGCGGACGCCCGCTCCAGCGCATCGTCCAGGGACGACACCACTTCGGCACCTTCGGCACGGTAACCATTCCTGGAAATCACGATATTCGGCCGCCCGGGCAGAGGCCGTCCGAGCGATTCAAACGTCTTGCGGCCCATCACAACCGGTTTGCCGAGGGTGATTGCCTTGAAATGCTTCAGGTCCGACGGCAGCCGCCAGGGCATGTCGTTGTCCAGACCGATAGCTCCATTGCGGGCCACCGCCGCGATCAGAACGATTTGGGGCATTTCTTCTCCCGTGTTTCGCCTTTCACTCATAGGCAAGCACAAGGGTGTGATCAATTCGGGAGCGCATTCCGGTATAATAAGGTGTTGAAGGATGGCTTAGAGCATTGGGCGATAAGATTACGGAGGAAGCCTCCCGAATGACCGAGATGGACAAACAACTGCTGGCGGAACGGGTCCGATCCGTCCTCCCGGATCAAAACGTCACCCACAGACCGATGTTCGGCAATATCGGCTTCATGCTGAACGGCAATCTCCTGTGCGGCGCCAGCAAGAAAGGCCTGATGATCCGGACCGACCCGGCACGCGAGGCCGACATCCTGAAATCGCCTCATGTCACGCCGGTGCGCATGTCGGAACGCAAAATGCCCGGCTTCCTGCGCGTCGCCCCCGACGGGCTCGCAACTGATGAGGATCTGAAACGCTGGATCGGTCTTGCGATGGACTACGTGGGCAAGATGCCGAAGAAGGAGAAGAAATAGCAGCAAGACGGGCCGAACTCCTGTGACCAACTCACAGCCTCGACTTCAAAGGTGGCGTTCGACGTCCATTCTCTGATGCAGAATCCTTACAACAACCAACGCCTCGACGGTCACACGATAAAAAAGGATATGCGCACCGCAAGCCGCCTTGAGGTAACCAGCACGGATATCTTCCGCCGTTCGACCTGACTGCCGTCCCTCTGCAATCGCTTTGCAGGTTGCTTGCAAATCCCGGACATAACGCACGGCCTGCGCCTTTCCCCATTGCTCAACCGTATATGTCCAAATGTTGTCGAGGTCTTCTAAAGCGGCCGGCGTGAACTGCAGATGCCGCATTGCTCAGGCTTCGGTTTTCCGTTCGATAAAATCGTCGAAATCGAAGTCTTTCGGTTCGCCCGACGCCTCGCCCGCCTGCAGAGCGGCCCGGAGCGCATCAACCCTGGCTTCCTGTTCCTCAAGCAGGCGAAGCCCTGCGCGAACCACATCGCTCGCACTGGCGTAGCGGCCGGTCTTCACACGACTGTCGACAAATCCGGCAAAGTGGTCGCCGAGGGAAAGCGAAGTGTTTCTGGCCATGACAATCTCCAATGCCCGACAATGTACCAAAAATTGGTACTATCAACAAGAACGGCTGACACCTCGCGTTTCCCTCAAACCGCAATCGGCGCTGAGATATGCGGATGCGGATCGTAGTCCGACAGGGCGAAATCCTCGTATTTGAAGGCGAAGAGATCGGTCACGCCCGGATTGATTGTCATCGTCGGCAGGGACCTCGGCGTCCGGGTGAGCTGTTCGCGGGCCTGGTCGAAGTGGTTGTGATAAAGATGCGCGTCGCCGAAGGTATGGACGAAATCCCCCGGTTTGAGGCCCGTCACCTGCGCGATCATCATGGTCAGCAGCGCGTAGGAGGCGATGTTGAACGGAACGCCCAGGAAAACGTCCGCCGAACGCTGGTAGAGCTGACAGGACAGCTTCCCCTCCGCCACGTAGAACTGAAACAGGGAATGGCACGGCGGCAGCGCCATGTCGTCGACCAGTGCCGGATTCCAGGCCGACACGATCAGGCGCCGGGAGTTCGGGGTCTCCCGGATCATGCGCAGCAGATTTGAAATCTGGTCGATGGAGCGCCCGTCCGGCGCCGGCCAGGAACGCCACTGATAGCCGTAGACCGGCCCCAACTCGCCGTTCTCATCCGCCCAGTCGTCCCAGATCTTTACCCCGTGTTCCTGCAGGTAGCGCACGTTGGTGTCGCCGGCGAGGAACCACAGCAGTTCGTAAATGATCGATTTCAGGTGCAGCTTCTTGGTCGTGACCAGCGGAAATCCTTCCGACAGATCGAACCGCATCTGGTGACCGAAGACGGACCGGGTTCCGGTTCCCGTTCGGTCGCCCCGGTCGACGCCCTTGTCCAGGATGAGCTGCATGAGATCGAGATATTGCTGCAAGTCGCTGTTTCCGTATTGCTTCGGCTTTCGCCCGTATCCACCTGTTCTCCAGATACCTGTAAAGTGCCAGATTCGCGAGCATTCGCGCGATTCCCACAAGTCATATCCCCACTCTTGGGGCTTTGGACCGGCCGGGCAGAAATTGTGCAGGTCGATACGCAGCCCCTTTTATTTGCCGACACAAGACCTTATATCTTGCGTGCCGGTTCGCCGGCTACGGCAATAAATGGTCAGTGCAATAAACCTATCGGACCCGGGGGCGGTACCCGGCGCCTCCACCCAAGCACATCGAGGACCGACAAGGTTCAGCGATGTGTTTCGGCGGGGGCGAAATAGGATCGACGAGGGCGTAAAGACTGTACTTTTGCTCGGCATGGTACCACCGACATCGGGCCATCCTAATAGTTGCAAATGACAACTATGCTTCGGACATGGCTGTTGCTGCGTAACGCAGTACCGGTAGTCCATTAAAGCCCTGACGGGTAGCACCGTCAGGCGGGGTTCGGAGGCACCTGGCAACAGAAGCCTCCACTTTCCACCAACCAAACGACAAAAAAGCCAGTGAGGCGACGAATTGGGGCCTTTTCTTTTCGCGCTCCAACCGTCAAATTGCATGAAGCCCTAACAAGTGACGACTCGGAAGCCAACGAAGACAAGATGTCCGAAGACCTACTCAGATACGACATCCTCATTCAGGACGCGCTGCGCGGCGCGGTGAAGAAAATTCTTGCCGAGGTGGGGCGCACAGGTCTTCCGGGCGAGCATCACTTCTATATCGCCTTCGACACGAGAGCGCCGGGCGTGCGGATCTCCCAGCGGCTGAAAGAACGTTACCCGCAGGAGATGACCATCGTCCTCCAGCATCAGTTCTGGGATCTCGCCATTGGCGAACATGCCTTCGAGGTCGGTCTGTCCTTCGGCGGCGTCGCCGAAAAGCTCCTGGTGCCCTATTCCGCCATCAAGGGCTTCTTCGACCCGTCCGTCCAGTTTGCCCTTGAATTCGATCCCGGCAAGACAGCCGAAGAGCTGCCGGAAGAACTTCTGGAAGCGGTCGAGGAACTCGCCAGGGTCGAACAGGCCGAAGCGGAGGAAGCTGCCGGAAACGACGAGAAGCCACTGGCGGAAACCGCGTCTGCCGAAACCGATGACAAGGCGAAAGCCTCCGATGCGGACAAGGGCGACGCCAGCGGCCAGGTCGTCTCTCTCGATGCCTTCCGGAAAAAACCCTGACCTTAAACGGGTAATCTGATGAGCGCCGAGATCGTCAATCTGCGCCAGGCACGGAAACGCAAGGTCCGCTCCGAGCGTGAGGTTCACGCGCAAGATAACCGCTTGAAATTCGGCCGGACCAAGGCGGAAAAACAGGCTGCGAAACACGAAAGAGCCGTCCTGGAAAAGACTCTGGACGGCCACCGGCTGTCGGCTTCCGACAACGAAACGACCGACGCTCCAACCTCTTCGGCTGAATAGGCCCGGTTCGAATGCCGCTGGTCAAAAGATCCATATCCCTGCACGGTCACCGCACCAGCCTGGCACTGGAACCGGAATTCTGGGAGGTAGTGGACGAAGCGGCAAGGTCCCGGAAAATGGCGCTGGCTGCCCTCATTGCCGAAATCGATGACAATCGCGACCCGGAAGACGCCCTGTCGTCTTCCGTTCGCGTCTGGGCACTCGGGAGAGCGCTTGAAGGGCCTTCGGAAACCCAGGGTACGGACTCATAATTGCCGGATAGCCCGTGACCACTTTCGGGACCACTCGCGAAGCTGATACATGCGGATCTGATGGCGGCTATGCGGGCTTCTCTGCCGCTCGCAACACGTAAAGCCACAGATGCTTGCAGAGCTCTCAGCTACTTAAGCGATTGGAAGATGGCATCGAGCACCTCAAGGTGATCGTTGGGATCGTCACCTTCGGAGACGGCCAAGGCAACCCTGTCGAAAAGGGCTGACAACTGGACGGTCAGGGCATCAATCGGGAGTCTCTTGATCTGACCGGCCCGCATCGCCTCGGCCAGGCCCATTCGCAAGGTGTCCGCCGATGATTCTCGATCAATCTTGTCAAGTTCCATCTGGCCAAGCACGGCCGGGCCGTCACGGAGCATGATCCGAATGCGCCCCCTGTCGGCCATTGCATCAAGGTAGCCGCGGCTGCCTTGCGTCAAGGCATCGAGGGCAGACCCTGGTACTGTTTTCGCCGACTTGGTTATTTCCTCTGCGACCGCGCGGTATTCTTCTGTGATGACGGCACGGAAGAGCGCCACCTTGTCCTCGAAGTGATGATAGAGGGCGCCTCGCGTGACCCCTGCAGCCCTGACGATCTCGGGCGTAGAGGTTTCGGCATAGCCCTTCTCCGCGAAAAGCACCCTGGCTGCCTTCAAAAGCGCTGAACGCGTCGCTTCTGTGCGGTCCTTGTTTGAGCGGGTTACAGATTTTTGTTGCATACATTCAGCCTGTATGTTTGTGTATTTTGCACATGCAGACTGTATGTATCACATGAAGGAGGCGAAAATGAAATGCACGCAATACTACCCCGTCATCCAAACCGAGGCTGTGAATGCGACGAAAGCGTTCTACATCGACAACTTCCGCTTCAAGGTGAGCTTCGAAGCGGACTGGTACTGTCATCTGCAGTCCAGTGAAGACCCGAAGGTCAACGTCGCGATCCTGAAAGGCGATCACGAAACGATCCCGTCTGAGGGGCGCGGGTGCACGCGGGGCCTGATCCTCAACTTCGAGGTCGAGGACGTCGACGCAGAATTCGAACGTGCCCAGAGGGCTGGTCTGCCCATTCTGAAGACCCTCACAGATGAGGCCTTCGGACAACGGCATTTCATCACGCGCGATCCGAACGGCGTCATGATCGATGTGATCAAGCCGATCCCGCCAGTCGGTCAGTTCGTCGATCAATATACGACCGAAGCATTGCCGACCTGACCCATGTGTAATGCGAAGCCTGTTGACTATGGCCGGGCTTCGCATTCACCAGTTGACGTTCGAGCATCGCGTAGCATCGGCAACTCCGGGCTCGAAGCGGACTGTCAGACCCGCGGACATGTTTGCAGTGTCAGAAGAGGCAAGGCAGGCATTTGGGACAGCATACCGGTTGCCATAACTGACAGACGTGACGACGACATTCAGATGCTTGACGCGTCGAATAAACGGCTTCACCGGCACGCAAGCTGCGTCAAGGATAGCGAGAGCAACTGCACGGGCGCGGCGGGCTGACAACGAAAACCACGCGGTAGTTGATGCCAGAAGGTTGCCTCTCCGATTGGCCCTTAGCACCGGTCAAGACCACGACAGTCCACGCGCAACCGATTTGCTGACGGGCGTCGCAACAGCGTAATGCCACTTGCAGACAGGGCATATGTCTCTGATAAAATTAGGGAGTTGGTGCGAGAGCTTGGTGCATGGACAAACAACCCTCCGAAACGAAATCGGAGAAACCCGATCTGCTTTAGCCGACTTCTATACCGCCATCGCAATTGGGTGGAACGGTTCCCAGACCGGATAAGACATTACAGGAGGATTGCCGCCCGTTACGACAAACAGGCGGAGAGCTTCCTCGCGTTCATCAGACTTGCGGCAATCCGCTGGTGGATGAACGTTTATAAGGCTGCCCCTAATTCGTGCCGCCGTTGATCAGCGGATCGGGCGGCCTGTTAAGCTCTGACGCCGGGATACCGATTTCCCGTGCGATAAGATCATCGATCACTTGCGGCGGTTCGAGAGGCGGCAGTGTTTCGGTCGCCTCCTCCTGGGCCGAAGCCCCCGGGGCGCCGGGTTGAAGGACCATAGGCCCGCCGTTCCCGTTGCCATCAGCGCCGATGACGGAACGGATGCGATTGGCGAAATCCGCCGGATCGGTTACGGCCTCATGGCGCGGCTTTTCTCCGGGGGCAACCGTGACATTATTCCGGCTCTGATCCCGCGAGGAGCTGTTTTTTCCTCCCTCAACCGGTGCTGCACCGCCCGTTCCGTTGACCTTTCGGTTCGCGTCGGGTGTGTCCTTGCTATCGTCTGCCGCTGCTGCCTCTGCCGCCGCACGCGCAGCTTCTTCTGCAGCCCTGACGGCCGCCTCCTCGGCTTCCCGCTGCCGACGCACCCGTTCGTGCTTGATCCGCTTCATTTCCCGCAGCAGGCGATCGCGCTCCAGGATCTCCGCCTGCAGCTTTTCAACCCTCTGCACCTCCTGCTCGAAGGCGCGCAGGGTCAGGAACGCGGTAAAGGGAGAGATATCCACTGTCCTGACCGGAGCCTCGACCGGACCGTTGAAGACCACGCCGACCTGCGGCTCCGCTCCGGTTACGGCGTTTTCGCCCGGATCCACCTTCACGGCGAAATCCCCGTTGAGGGTCCAGTCGTTCAAGTTGACCTCCGCCGAGCCGAAAATATCCGCCCGGTTGGAATCGACCACCACATTACGTGCGCTCAGCCGGCCGCCGATCAGGGTGACCGTGCCTTCGATCCGCTTGAATCCGAGGCTTCCCGCCGCCATGTGGTTCAGGAAGACCTCGCGGATCTTGTCGTCATGCAGGTCCAGGCCGGCGTCGACGGCCCTGATCACCAGCGGAAAGGCCTGCGGATTGATGCCTCTGAGTTCGCCGTCCGTCACGGCGAAGGTTCCGCCGCCTGTCAAACCGGACACAATCCCCGAAATCGTCCGGCCGCTGCCCTGGTATTCCAGGAAGAGATCGAAAGACCCGGTTGCCACCGGCCGGTTATTAAGGTTCCAAATCAGATCACGCACAGAGCCGCGGGTCAGCCTGATGGTACCGGAGACGGCCCCTTCCGCTCCGGATCGGCGAATTGCGAGTGTGCCGTCCAACTTTCCGTTGGCGTAGGTGCCGTTCAGTCCGTCGAGACGCAGCATGGTCGGCGTCAGCCGCAGTTCCGCCTTTGCGCCCTGGATCGTGTCGGTGTCGTCAACGATCAGGCGATCGGTGGAAAGCTGAAGCGTCAGGTCCGTTTGTGTCAGGAGCGGCGTCCCGAAAGCCCCGTTCGGCCAGATGCTGGAGCCGTCACCGGCGGAAAACCACTGATCCGGCCCGAGGATCGCTTCCGACAGAAACTTCAGGTCGAGCGCGTCCAGATCCAAGCTGCCTTTGAACCGGCGGATGGTCTCGCCCTGAAGAGGTTCCATGTCCCCGGCCAGTTCGCCCTCCACAGCCACGCCGGCGACTTTACCCGTCAGCTTCGACACTTCGATCTTGCTGCCCGTTCCATTGACGTCGAAATCGACAACTGCGTCGATGTCGCCCGCCATGACGGGAAGTACCCGGCCGAACAGAAGGGCATAGGGTGCGATATCGGGCGCGGCTGACGAAACGGAGAGCCGATAGTCGGGTTCCCGGTCCTTCTGCAGGGTTATCCGCCCTTCCATTCCCAGGGTGGCCTGGCCGGCGGCAGCGCTCAAGGAAACCGTCAGGCCGTCCTTCGGCCGTCCGATTGCGCTGAAACGGACTTCCCCCGTGCCAAGGCTGCCCACCGGCAGAACCGCAAATCCCAGTTGCCTCAGGATCTGGTCTCCGCTCGGGCCGGACAGGCTGACCCCGAGCCCGATCTCTGCCGAATGCCACTCATCGACCCGGCCTTTGAAATTCATCCCGAAGTCGGTTTTGGCGCCGCCGGCATCGCCATTCAGCTTGAAATCGATCTGGCTGACCCCGTCCTGCGCCGAAGCCTTCAGGTTTGCCTGGAATTTGGCAGGAACCAGATGTCCGGACGCCTGCTCAAGACGCCCGACCAGGACGTTATCCGGCAGCACGCTGCCCAGCACCGCGGTAACGCCGGTCAGGTCGGTCGCGTTCAGAGTACCGGTCAACTGGCCTTCCGGTGCGGTCAGGAGATCGTCGACACGACCGATGACATCCACTTCGGCTCCGGCAAGGTCTTCCGCATAGAGGCGGTCGATCCGCAAGCCGTTATCCGAATACTGCGCCTCCAGCGACAGGCCCTTGCCGTCCACCCCGCGCACTCTGACCTCTCGCGCCTGCACCCTCAAGGAAACGTCAAGGTCTTTCACCCCGTCTTCGGGGCGTTCAAAAAGACCTGCAAGTGTCTCGACCTGATCGATGTCAAGCTTGTCCGCATCCAGACTGAGCGAAAAGACGGCATTGCCCGAACGCGGTTTCTGGTAGGACAGCCCGCCGGTGGCTTCGGATCCGGCCATATTCAGCCGCATGTTGTCGAGCGCGACTCCATCCGGAACGAGACTGAGCCTTCCTTCCATCGAAATCGGTTGGATCGCAGTTGCGCCCTTGCCCGTCTGCCGCCACCAGGCGGCAAAGGCACCCGGCTGTTCGGAAGCGATCGACACGCTGCCGCGATAGGTAAGATCCGGTTCGAGTCCGAGATCGCCCTGGGTGGCGATCACCGTGCGTCCCGGCGCCCGTACGGCAAGCCGCGCGACCCGCCATCCGCCGAGCGTCGTCTCCAGATCGAGTTTCACGTCCTGGGCCAACCCGCCGCCGACGACGACGGCTGGAATGTCAAGCGCGATGACCCCGTCCATGTCCGGTATCGGAACCGACTTAAGCGCGGCAATGAGCCTGGAAGCGGCATTGTCCGCCGATACCGGCGTCTGGGGGCCGCCGCCGAAGATACGGTCGAGATCGACCTGTTTCGCCCGTCCGCGGATTTCAAAGCGCTTCTGCCCGGAATAGGCAAGCTCCGCCGTTCCGTCCAGGCCGAGAACGCGGTCTTCAGGACCATAGCGAAACTCGAAGGAAGGAACATTCAACCCGTCCATATTTGCCGAAAATGAGCCTCCGGCACGCCATGCATTGTCTTTCCGGTCCTCGTCCTGGATCGAGGCGAGCGAGAAGTTTCCCTCGTACCCGGGCACGCCGTTGTCCTGGGACAGCGTTCCGTCGACCGCCAGGTTGACCGGCCAGGCCGACGGCGTGACCTGCCCCTTGACCCGGATGGCGCCGTTGTCCAGCTCCTTGCCGGTGGCAAGCCGTACACTGTAGGGCTTGCCGTCATATGTGGCACTGCCGTCGACCTTGAACGGTCCTGCCAGGGTCCTGGCACTGATCAGGAGGTTGCCGTTGTCCAACCGGTGCGTCTCGCCGGTACGCGCATCGATGACCGACACCGCTCCGTCGACGATGGAAATGCGATCGAAGGCAACGTCTTCTGCAGCCAGGTCGCCGAGCGCACCGTCGGAGGTTTGCGCCGTCAACCAGTCCAGACGGCCGCTTTCATCGAGAGATAGGCTCAGATGCGGACGATCCAGTTCCATATCGAGCACCCGCACTTCCCCCTTAAGAAGGGCCGGCAGCTCGATGCGCATCTGGAAACGGGAAACGACGAGAAGCGGATCCTCCGCTTCGCCAACGCGAACGTCTGTGAAGGTCACTGCCGGAGACGGCAGAAGGCGGATATCCGCATCGCCGAGAACCGTGACCTTGTGCGCGAGGGCCTGTTCCGCATATTTTTCGAAGGTGGAGCGGTACATGGTCCAATCGACAAAAAACGGCCCCACCAGTGCCGTCACCAGCACCAGAATGATCGCGACGCCTATTGTGATATAAACCGAATTCAGGCCCTGCTCTCCTTGCTTCCCGGCTCAAAAGCCCCGGCGTTTCCGCCGATTCGGAAGTCTATCATGACATAGGCACGATCTTGCCGGGATTCAGGATGTTATCCGGATCAAGTGCCCGTTTGATGGCAGCCATCATATCGACGCCGCCGCCATGCTCTTTTCGGAGATATTTCATCTTGCCCTGGCCGACTCCATGCTCTCCGGTACAGGTGCCTTCCATTTCGATCGCACGCCAGTTGAGACGTTCAACGAAACCCTCCGCCCTGGCCACTTCTTCGTCATTGTCTTCATCGACAAGCACGAGTACGTGGAAGTTGCCGTCGCCCACGTGGCCGACCACGGTCGCCAGCAAGCCCTCAGCCTCAATGTCCTTCTTGGACTCCGTCACGCATTCCGCAAGGCGCGAGATCGGCACGCAGACATCGGTCGCGACCCCCTTGGACCCCGGACGAAGCGTGAAGGATGCCCAGTAGGCATCGTGGCGCGCCGTCCAGAGATTGGTGCGATCTTCCGCTTTTGTCGCCCAGTCGAAGGGACCGCCACCATATTCCTCGGCAATGGCACCAAACAGTTCGGACTGTTCCTTGACCCCTGCCTCGCTGCCGTGAAATTCCAGGAATAGGGTCGGCGTTTCGGTCAATGTCAGTTTCGAATAGATGTTGCAGGCCTTCACCTGCTGCTCGTCCAGAAGCTCGATCCGCGCGACCGGAATTCCGCACTGGATCGTCGCAATGACGGCCTGGCAGGCGGCCTCGATGCTCGGGAACGGACAGACCCCGCCGGAAATCGCCTCCGGCTGACCATGAAGCCGAACCGTCAATTCGGTGATGATGCCGAGCGTGCCCTCCGAGCCGACCATCAGGCGGGTCAGGTCGTAGCCGGCCGAAGACTTGCGCGCCCTGCCGCCGGTCTTGATGACCTCGCCGGAGGCCGTGACCACCGTCAGCCCCAGGACCGCATCCTTCATGGTACCGTAGCGCACCGCATTGGTGCCCGATGCCCGTGTCGCCGCCATGCCGCCGAGGCTTGCATCCGCCCCCGGATCGATCGGGAAGAACAGGCCGGTGTCGCGCAGGTAGCTGTTCAGCTGCTTTCGGGTGACGCCGGCCTCGATGCGGCAGTCGAGGTCTTCCGCGTTCACCGCCAGGATGCGGTTCATGCGGGACAGATCGATCGAAATGCCGCCGCCGGGCGCATTGACATGGCCTTCGAGCGAAGAGCCCGTACCGAAGGGAATAACCGGCACCTTGTGCTCGGCGCAGATCCGCACCACATCGGCGACTTCTTCCGTGCTTTCGGCAAAGATCACCGCGTCGGGTGCCTGGTTGGGCAACCATGTCGTGGTGTGGCCATGCTGCTCGCGCACGGCCTGCGACCGCGAACAGCGCTCACCGAATTTCTGGGTCAGAATATCCGCGACGAGCATAGCGTTTGCCTCGTTGCGTTCGACCGGAGCCTGCAAAGCAGTCAAGGACATGGTTCGACTTCCCTTATCTTTTTATCGCGTTCTACCGGACAGCATTTCCGGTTTCGCCTGAGAATATGTTAGGCCAGCTTGCGAAGGTGAAAGTCAAGCGCCCTTGGTGCCACACAGAAGGAGGAATTATGTCCGTTACCTGGCCGACGCAGATGGTCGAAAGCTCCCGAATGACCGTCCAGGACGACTGGATCGATTACAATGGCCACCTCAACATGGCCTATTATGTGGTTTTGTTCGACAGGGCCTGTGACGAGGTCTTTGAAAAACTGGGCCTCGGGGAAAGCTACCTGAAAGAACGGAACGCCTCTTATTTCACGGCCGAGACACACATCTGTTATGTGCGCGAACTGGCCGCAGGCATGCCGGTCACGGTCCGTCTGCAACTGGTCGACCACGACGCCAAACGCTGCCACTTCTATCAGGAAATCCATCACGCGGACGAAGGCTGGCTTTCGGCCACCAACGAGCAGATCAGCCTGCATGTGGACATGGGCGCCCGCAAGGTCGTTCCCTGGCCGAAAGAAATTGCTGCCAATATCCAGGCCCTCGCCGATGCCCAGTCCGGCCTGCCGCGACCCGAACGCTCCGGACGCCGCATCGAAATCAAGCGCAAGCCCGCCTGAACCGGAAATCCTGTTCCGGGCCCGACAGCCTGACGGGGTCCGGAACGATAAGGTCGCCTAGCCGTAGTGGTTGGCCACGACCACTTCGGCGATTTCCTTGGAATCCACCACACCGACAACATCATCCGGACGCGGAATCCGGCCGTCGCCGCCCACGATGATGGCATAGCTTCGGCTGCGGTTGTTCATTCTGGTGATGACGGAGTTCAGGATATTCGAGGCCGGGGCGATCACATAGTCGCTCGACAAGACCTCACGCAGGGTCTGGCCGGAAAAGCGATCGGCCTGATAGGGAATGGTGCCGAAGCGGACGAAGCCGGCGATACGGGCTCCGTCGGAGACGATGATATGAGCGTCTCCCGCTTCCGCGATCGTGGCGATCGCTTCCTGGATCGGCGTATCGATCGGCAGGATCTTGAAATTGGTCGCCATCACTTCCTTGATCGGCTTCACCAGATACATGTTCGTATGCCGGTTGACCGGGATCGGCCGCCCGCGGTGGCGCAGCTTGATGGTATAGATGTTGTCCACGATCAGCCAGCGGCGCACGCCAACCGCAATCGCAACGGCCAGAACCAGCGGCACGATGACGTTGTAATCGCGCGTCATCTCGAAAATCATCACGATGGCCGTCATCGAGGCACCGGTGGCCCCGCCGACCAGCGCACCCATGCCGACAAGAGCGAATTCCGCAGCGATGAAACCATGCTCGGGAAACAGCCAGCTGCCGATCACGCCCACGACGCCGCCCAGGGTGGCCCCGATGAACAGCGACGGCGAGAAGACACCGCCGGACGCGCCGGCCCCCAGGCTGACCGATGTCGCCACGATCTTGGCGATGAGAAGCGCCCCGAGCAGGACGATGGTGTAGGGGGTCGCATTCAGAATATCCTGGATGGTCGCGTAGCCGACACCCGAAGTATGATAGTTTCCGGTCGTCAGGAAGAACGCATAGCCCATGCAACCGATGATCAGCATGCCGATGATATTCTGCGTGTATTCGTTCCCCGGCAGCGTCGGAAAAAGATCCTCGCACCAGGCCAGCGTGCGGATGAAGGCCCAGGAAGCGACCCCTGCCGCGGCGCCGAGAAACGCATAGGCGACGAGTTGGACCGGATCGATGGCTTCAATCGCCGTCACATTGGCCACCGGCACGATGAAGGCCGGGTCGAGACCGAAGGCGATACGGCCGGCATAGGTCGCTGTCGCCGTCGCCACGACGACGGGCAGGAACGTTCTGCTGCTGACTTCCGGCAGAAGCATCTCCACCGCAAACAGCACACCGCCAAGGGGCGTGTTGAAGGTGGCCGCGATCCCGGCCCCGGCGCCGGCCGAAAGCAACGTGATCTTCTGCCATCTGACCAGTTGCAGCTTCCGGGCGATGGTGGATCCGAACGAAGCCCCGATCTGAATGATCGGACCTTCCCGGCCGACCGAAGCGCCGCTGCCGATGGAAATCGCCGACGCGAACGATTTGACCACCGCGACGACGCCGCGCACGTCGCCCTTGTTGTGATAGATCGCATACATGACTTCCGGAACGCCGTGGCCCTTGGCCTCCGGTGCGAACGTCTTGACCAGGAAGACGACGATCAGGCCGCCGACGACGGGAACCAGAATGACCAGCGCTCCGAGCGGACTGGGCGCATCGAACTGGTTCGCGTCATAGACGGCCGAAATCGTTCCGTAATAAAAGAGATTGTGAACAAGGGAGATCAGGTATCGGAAGACAACCGCGCCTGCGGCGGCGACGATGCCGATGGCAAAGGCGATGATGCAAAGCATCGGCACGGAAAAGACACGGTCTTGGACTTCGGATGAGATGACGGTTTCGACGGCGGGAGAATTCGACGGATCAGAGACGGACATGAATAGCCAACATTTATGGGCAGCGGGTAATGGTCTCGGGCGAGTTCATACCTGGCCACGGGCCGAATGGACCGTTCGAATGGCAGGGAGCCTGCCTGGAAGCCAGGGAATGCCCCTGTCCTGAACCTGCAGCATCCGAAAATCAAGGGAAAAGCTAAGAAATTTTATATTTGACTGCGCAATTTTCCGGCGAAGCCCTAATATTCTTCCAATACTGGAATGATACCGCCGCCCCAGGGTAACCCTATGCCTGATTGGCTTTTCTCCGCAGTTCGCCGCTTCGGCCTGATCAAAATCGGCCTGAAGACGATCCCGGCGGGCATCCGGCTGAACTTCAATGAATTCATGGCCCAAAAACGGCCGCTGGTCTGGTTGCTTGCGCTGTGCATCGGCGCAATCGTGTCCTGGGCCGCTATCCTGTTCCGCGAAGCCATCGGCCTGGTGCAACTGGTGTGGCTCGGCACATCAAGCGAGAACGTCATCACCGCGCTGCCCGACCTGCCCTGGTATGTGATTGTCGCAGCGCCCACGGTCGGCGGCCTCCTCGTCGGCCTGCTGCTGCAGTATGTCCAGCCGACGAAGCGCACCTACAGTGTCGCAGATGTCATCGAAGCACGAGCCAGAGGAGCTGAGGGCCTCTTGTTCAGGCCCGGCATTACATCTGCCCTGATTACCGCCCTTTCCCTCGGTTCCGGAGCAAGTGCCGGCCGTGAGGGTCCCGTAGTTCATCTGGGCGCAACCATCGGCGCTTCCCTCAGCAGGCTGTTTCAGTTGCCTGCCTCCGCGCGGCGCATATTGCTTGCCTGCGGGGTTGCCAGCGCCGTGTCGGCATCTTTCAACGCCCCGATCGCCGGGGTGCTCTTTGCCCACGAAGTCATCCTCGGGCACTATGCCTTGTCGGCGATTTCCCCGATCGCGATTGCCGCCGTCACCGGCACCGTGTTTTCACGGCTGTGGTTCGGAGACGTCGCAGCCTTCGTTATTCCCGGTCACCAGATCAGCTCCTACTGGGAGTTTCCGGCCTTCGCGCTTCTGGGCGTGACCTGCGCGGTCGTGGCCATCTGCTTCCAGTTCGCGCTGATCGGCACCGACTGGGTCGCCCGGAATATCCCCCTCGCCCTTTGGGTCAGACCCGTGGTCGGCGGCTGCGCGGTCGGCACCATCGCACTGGCCTTCCCTGCCGTCGTCGGCGTCGGATACGAGGCCACCGACGCCGCACTCAAGGACCAGTTCTCGATCTCCATGCTGTTGGCCCTGCTGATCGCCAAGACCGCGGCGACCGCCATCACGCTGGCGTCGAGGTTCGGCGGAGGCATCTTTTCGCCATCCCTTTATCTCGGCGCGATGGCCGGCGGTGCCTTCGGACTGATCGCCGCCTCCGTCTTCCCGGAAATGGCCTCCAGCGAAGGCCTTTACTCCATCCTGGGAATGGGCGCCGTCGCGGCTGCGGTTCTCGGCGCTCCGGTCTCCACCACCATGATCGTATTCGAACTGACCGGCGGCTATACCCTGTCCATCGCCCTGCTTCTGACCGTCTCGATCGCGACCGGTATCACCCAGGCCTTCCACGGCCGCTCCTATTTCCAGTGGCAGCTCGCGACCCACGGCGTTCTGGCCACCGAAGGCCCGCACCGCTTCCTGAGCACGTCCGTCAAGGTTCGCGATTTCATGGATCCCGCCCCGGAAGCGGAAGAAGACCGAAAATTCAGCATTGAAACCGACGGTCCCTACCTGCATGCGACCGGCACGCTGGAAAGCGCGTTGAAGATGTTCAAGGAGACGGGACGCGACACCCTGCCGGTGGTCGACATCAACGACCTGGAGACAATCATCGGCATCGCCCACCACGTCCACGCGCTCACCTATTTCAATTCGGCGCTGATCGACGCGGCGGAGGAAGAACACCGCTAGGGTCCGTACCCCAAGGCAGGACTCCGATCACTGCCAGCAGCGCGGCGGATCCAGCGGTTTTACGTCGCCCACGTTCGGCTGGCCGGTAAACCGGCCGGTGCGCATTTTCCAGTTGTTGATGGCATCATGGATTTCGGCCTGTCGCCAGCGCAGTCCGGGCAGGGAGAACGGATCGAGCCCGGCCCAGGGCAGGAAGGGATTGCGCCGCAACGATCCGTATATGCCGAGCCGAACGGTCGGCCTGGTACTGACACCGCGCGCATGGAACCCATGGGTATCCGCAACCACCAGCGTATTGGCCGGAACCGCGACCTTGACCGGTTGCCCGTACCCAAGGCGGACGAGATCCTCGTCGGAAACCCGGAACGAGCCGAGCGTGTGCATGGACCGCTTCTGGGAACCCGCGGCAATCGCCTGTTCCCGCTCCCAGGCGAGCCGTTCCGGTGTCAGACGGTGAGAGCCCGGCACATAGGTGAAGGGCCCACCGTCCTCCGCAACATCGGTGAGGAAATACCAGCACTTGGCCGTCGGCTGGAACGTATCGGAGTGGAATACGGTCTGCGGGTCCCGCTTGCCACGGTCCGGTTCGGCAAACACTGTATGGATGAAGGTGATCGGATCCGCGTTGCTGGAAGCAACGTAGCGCAGCAGACCCTGGAACAACGGGCCGGTGACGAAGGCTCCGAACTCGGGCAAGTCGCGCAGCATCTTGCGCGTGATCGGCGTGAACCGGGTGACCGTATGGCCCTGAAGCATTTCCTGGGCGGAAAATGCGTTGTCTTCGACCTCGTGCCTGAGCCGTTCGAACGCGTCCTGCGGCAAAGCGTTTCGGCAAATCACGTAACCGTCGCGGGCATAGGCTTCGGCGTGCTCCGGCGAAACCATATGCTTCATCTGCCGGCGTCGGAAATCGGCCATCCGCTGGGCCAGCTGCAACCGTTTTTCATGCAGGCCACGTTCGTTCAGCCAACGGCTGCCGATGACAGGATTGGTGACGAACGACTTCGCCCCCGTTGCCAGCTCTGCGGTCCAGAGCGGCATTTTCAACAAATCGATCGCCCTCAACAGACCCCCCTGAATGATAGCGCTCAAACATTAGATTGTCGGAGACCAACGTTAGATCAAGCGGCAGAATATCGCTAGATAGGCTTTGTCACACCTTCCAGCCAGTTGCGCGTTTCTCCGTCCAGCAACGGACCGACCATCTCAAGCACCCGCTTGTGATAGGCGTTCAGCCAATCTCGTTCGCCGGCGGTCAGAAGCGATGCGTCCACCAGCCGTGTGTCGATCGGCGCAAGCGTCAGGGTTTCGAACCCGAGCATGTTGCGCTCACCGCCCTCGATTGGCCCTGCTTCGGTCACGAGCTCCAGGTTTTCGATCCGGATGCCGTATTCGTCGGCCGGGTAATAGCCCGGTTCGTTGGACAGGATCATGCCCGGCTTCAGGGGCACCGAGCCGGTCTTGGCAATCCGCTGCGGCCCCTCGTGAACCGACAGATAGGAGCCGACCCCGTGGCCGGTTCCGTGGTCGAAGTCGAGGCCGGCCTTCCACAGATCGATCCGGGCCAGGGTGTCGAGTTGCGCACCGGTCGTTCCTTCCGGAAAGCGCGCAGACGAAATCGCGATATGGCCCTTGAGCACCAGGGTGTTGTTCCGCTTCATCTCAGCGGACATGGTCCCCACCGCGATCGTGCGGGTAATATCCGTCGTGCCGTCCTCGTACTGGGCACCGCTGTCGATCAGGAACGGCTTTCCGGCCGGGATCGGCAGATTGCTCTTTTCGCTGACCCGGTAATGACAGATGGCGCCATTGGGCCCCGCACCCGAAATCGTATCGAAGGAAATGTCCTTCAGGGCCCCGGTTGCGACCCGGAACTCTTCCAGCTTCCGCGCCGCGCCGATTTCGTCGAGCTTACCCGTAGGCGCCATTTCGTCGAACCAGCACAGGAACCGGGCATAGGCAACCGCGTCGCGCAGATGCGCGGCGCGCGCGCCGGCGATTTCCGTCTGGTTCTTGACGGCTTTCGGCAACAGCACCGGATCCGACGCCTCGATCAGGGATCCGCCGGCCTCCGTAATGGCCGTTGCAATCGCCTCGCCGGCCAGGGCCGGGTCGATCAGAACCTTTTTTCCCGCCTTTCCCAAACCTGCAAGCCCGGCCTTGAACCCCGTCGGCTCCTCGATTTCGGTCAGCTTTTCCAGAGCGTCGCGTACCGAATTGGACAGCTTGCGGCCATCGATATAAAGCGTCGGGCGACCTTCCGCAGGGACTGTCGCGAAGGACAGCGGCAGCGGCGTGTGCGGAACATCGGCTCCGCGGATATTGAACAGCCAGGCGATCGAATCCGGCTGGGTCAGAACGCAGGCCTCTGCCTTCTTCTTAAGGATCTCAGCCTGGATCTCGGCAATCTTGGCGTTCGCGGATTTACCGGCCAGCGCTTCCGGGTGAAGCGTGACCTGACCGAGCGGCGGTTCCGGTCTGTCTTCCCAAACCGCATCCAACGGGTTGTCGTCGAGCGCCAACAGCTCCGCCCCGGCCTCGTCGCAGACCTCGCGTAGCTTCCGGACCTCACGCACCGTATGCAGCATCGGATCGAAGCCGAGTTTCTGGTCCGGTTTCAAGTGCGTACCGAGCCAGTCGGTCAACGGTTCGTTGATCAGGTGGCGTGCTGGGAAGACGGCCATGTCGACCTGCTCGCGGACCTGGATGGTATAGCGCCCGTCGACGAAAATCGCCGCCTCGTCCCCCAGCACCGCGGCAAGTCCCGCCGAGCCGGAAAATCCCGTCAGCCACTGCAGCCGGCCGTCGGAAGCGGGCACATATTCGCCCTGATGCGCATCGGCCCTCGGGATGAGGAACCCATCCAGGCCGCGGCGCTTGAGTTCTGCCCTGAGAAGGGCCGCATGCGGCGCTCCGCAGGAGGGATCGGCAAGATCGTCAAAGTTCTGAAACATGCCGGAAAGCTAATTCCTCACCCCGCACCGATCAAGCTGGATAATTCTTCTTAAAGAGGAGAATACCGGAAAAATCTCCCGGCCACTTCGCAGTGCACCATTTATCTCGCATATGCGAAAAACGCAGGACTGGCATGCAGGATTGCATCTACCTCATACCGGATCCAGCACCCATATTCGGGTCAACAAGATTAAGGCAGCGAATCCCTCGGAGGATACGCCCGTTCACTCACAGCATGGAGAAGTCCCATGGCAATGACCACCACCTTCACCGGCGCAGGCCGCTCCACCTCCACCGGCTTTGTGCGCCGCGCATTCGACCGCATGATCGATGCCCGCTCCAAGCAGGCTCGTCGCTATGTCAACGGCTACCTTCTGTCCCTTGACGACGCTACGCTTGCCGCTCACGGCTATGACCGTGCCGAGCTGGAACGCGAAGGTTCTTCGCCGATCATCTTCTAAGCAGGATATCCGGCGTCATAATAAAAAGAAGCGCGTTGGCCCGGCCATCGCGCTCTTTTTTTGCCCGGTTTTCGGGAAAGTCGCCGTTTCAGGCGTCTTTTCGCCCACGCACCAGTGTCAATGTCAGCCAGCCGTCTTTCTGGCGCGACCGGACCAGGTGGAATCCCTGGCAGCGGTAGGCGAACAGGATGCGGGGCCCGTCCTCGATCCTCAGTCCCGACAGCACAAGGGTCGACGTCGCTGCACAGTGGGCCCCGATGGATTTGGCCATCTGCATCAGCGGACGCGCCAGAATATTGGCGATGACCAGGTCGAACGGCCCGTATTCGCCGAAACGCCGGTCTTCCATGCCATTGGCGGTAAAGGTCTTCACCAGCGGCCCGACACCGTTCAGGCGGGCGTTTTCCGCCGCCGTCCTGGTGGCAATCGGATCGATGTCCGTGGCAAGCACGGGCCGGCGCGCCAGATGAGCCGCAGCAATGGCCAGCACCCCGGTTCCCGTCCCCAGATCCAGAATACTGTCATAGGAACGCATGGCCAGAAGCCGGTCGAGTTCATCCAGACAACCGGCCGTGGTGCCGTGGTGGCCGGTTCCGAAGGCAAGCGCCGCCTCGATCTCCAGGCCGATCGCTGCCGGCGGGACCTTGTCCCTGTCATGGGAACCGTGCACCACGAAACGGCCCGCCCGGATCGGCGCCAGTCCCTCCAGGCTCTTCTCCACCCAGTTGATGTCCGGCAGCTCTTCCGCGTCCAGAGGGGCGGCGAAGGCGTCCGCGCCCACCCGGTCGCGGACCAGGGCTTCCGCCTCGTCCGGTTCCATGTCGAACAGCAGGATTTCCGCCGACCAGGTCTTCCCGTCGGCCGACGCTTCGTAGATGGAAACCGGATTGCCATCGTCCTCGAAAGCCCGCTCCAGCACATCGGCAATACGCTTGGCTTCCGTCTCGCCGGCCGTGATCCGGACCCTGATCGTCTTCATGACGCACCCCTTGTCGCGCTCGCCGCGCCGCTTCGCATGTCAAACTGAAGCCGGGGTATAACGGGGGACGGCGGCAATCGCCAGTTCAAACCGCTGCCGTGCTATTCCTGAAGTTCGAGAGAACCCGATAACCTTCCAAAGGTTATGAGAGGCGGCAAGACGATCCCGATAACAATCGGGTGACAGAAGATCGACCGAGTCTGGAGGTCAATTGCATTCGCCCTAACTCTCAGGACAGGCAGACTTGGATCGGCCGCCTTTCGGGAGGATAGGGAATGGCACAAGAGAGTTTCAGTCACGACCCGACATCAATACGCCGGATCCGGACCGGCCTCATCGGCTTCGTCGCATTTGCTTTCCTCGCTCTTCTGTCGTCAGCCGGAACCAGCCTTGCCTCGGAGGAAAAGGACGCCCTCTTTGCCGCGCTCAAGTCAGCGAAGACCGAACAGGAAGCACGTTTGGTCGAGGACCAGATCTGGTGGTTCTGGCTCGGCGAGGCCCCGGACACGGAAACCCGCCATCTCGTCGATGAAGCCATGCGCAAGCGCGACAGCTACGATTTCGAGGGCGCCCGCCTTCTGCTCAACGACGCCGTCAAGCGCGCGCCCGATTACGCGGAAGTCTGGAACCAGCGGGCCTTCATCCTGTTCCTGCAGGACAAACTCGATGAGGCCCTGGAAGACGCCGACCGGGCGCTGGAACTGGAACCGCGCCATTTCGGCGCCCTTTCCGGGAAAGCGCATATCCTGATGCGTCAGGGGCGGATCGCACTCGGACAAAAGGCCCTGCGCCAGGCGATCGAGATCTACCCCTTCATCAAGGAAAGGCACATGCTGATCGAGCCGAAGGGAGAGGATCTTTAGGCTTCAATGGCGCTCGACAAAACTATCAATGACTTTTTTCACACCCGCCTTTTCGAAATCGATGGTCAGTTTGTTGCCCTCGATCGACTTGATCCCACCATAGCCAAACTTGATGTGGAACACGCGCTCGCCGAGGGAAAACTCTGATGGCGTGTCACTGACCGACTTGGCAACCAGTTCGCCCTCGATGGTGAGCGGCCCCTGACGCTTGGTGCGGGCGGAGCGGTAGTCGTTCCGGCTTTCGCCGAAACCGCCGCCGGATTGGGACGCCCGCTGAGCCCGCTTCCAGCCGGGCGTCGAATAGGAGCCTGACTGGAACGGGTCGCGATTGTCGAAGCGCGAGGCGCCGTAACCGCCGCCGCCATAGCCGCCGTAGCTGGACGAGGCTTCCGCGATCTCAACATGCTCCTCGGGCAATTCGTCAAGAAAGCGCGACGGTACCGTCGATTGCCACAGGCCGTGAATGCGCCGGTTGGAGGCGAAATAGATCTTGGCGCGTTTCTTCGCCCGGGTGATGCCGACATAGGCGAGCCGCCGCTCTTCCTCCAGCCCCGCACGGCCGCTCTCATCCAGAGACCGCTGATGCGGAAACAGGCCTTCCTCCCAGCCGGGCAGGAACACGGTATCGAATTCCAGCCCCTTGGCCGAATGCAGCGTCATGATGGAGACGGCGTCATTGCTCTCCGCGCTGTCCCGGTCCATCACCAGAGAGACGTGCTCCAGGAAGCCTTGCATGGATTCGAAGTCTTCCATGGAGCGGATGAGTTCCTTGAGGTTGTCGAGCCGGCCGGGCGCTTCCGCGGAACGATCCGCGCGCCACATCGCCGTATAACCGCTTTCGTCCAGGATGATTTCCGCCATTTCCGTGTGGGAAACCGCGTTGATCTGCGACCGCCACCGGTCCATGTCCCCAAGCAGGCTGCTGAGAGCATTGCGCGCCTTCGGCCTCAGTTCCTCCGTCTGGCACAGCTGGCTGGCCGCCTGCATCAGCGGGATGCGTCCGGCACGCGCCAGTTCATGCACCAGCTTCAGTGTCGCTTCGCCGAGGCCGCGCTTCGGGGTATTGACGATGCGCTCGAAGGCCAGATCGTCCGCCGGCTGCACCACGCAGCGGAAATAGGCCATGGCATCGCGGATTTCCATGCGCTCGTAGAAGCGCGGACCGCCGATGACGCGGTAGTTCAGACCCAGCGTGACGAAGCGGTCTTCGAACTCGCGCATCTGAAACGACGCCCGCACCAGAATGGCGATATCGTTGAGCGCATGCCCCTTGGCCTGCAACGCCTCGATCTCGTCACCGATGGACCGGGCCTCCTCTTCGGAATCCCAGACGGATGCGACCGTCACCAGATCGTGGTCCGGCTCGTGGAAGTCGGTGAACAGCGTCTTGCCGAGCCGGCCTTCGTTGTGGGCGATCAGGTGCGAGGCAGCCGCCAGGATATGGCTGGTGGAGCGGTAGTTCCGTTCCAGACGGATCACGATCGCGCCTTTGAAATCGTGCTCGAAGCGCAGGATGTTGTCCACTTCCGCCCCGCGCCAGCCGTAGATCGACTGGTCGTCGTCGCCCACACAGCAGACGTTCGGATTGCCCTGGGCCAGCAGGCGCAACCACAGGTACTGGGCGATGTTGGTGTCCTGGTACTCGTCCACCAGCATGTAGCGGAACCGGCGCTGATACTCCTTGAGGATATCCGGCTGGGTCTTGAACAGGGTGATCACATGCAGCAGCAGATCGCCGAAGTCGCAGGCGTTCAGCACCGACAGGCGGTCCTGATATTCTTCGTAAAGCTTGCGGCCGTTGCCGTTGGCAAAGGCACGCGCCTCGCCTTCCGGAATGTCCTTGGGCGTCAGCGCCCGGTTCTTCCAGCCGTCGAGCATCGAGGCGAAGGCCCGCGCGGTCCAGCGCTTGTCGTCGAGGCCTTCGGCCTGGATGATCTGCTTGATCAGCCGGAGCTGGTCGTCGGTATCGAGAATGGAAAAGCCGGACTTCAGCCCGACCAGTTCCGCATGGCGGCGCAGGATCTTCACGCAGATGGAGTGGAACGTGCCGAGCCAGGCCATGCCTTCCACATTGCCGCCGATAAAGGACGCGATGCGCTCCTTCATCTCGCGCGCGGCCTTGTTGGTGAAGGTCACCGCCAGGATTTCCGAAGGGCGTGCCGCCCCGGTCGCGAGAATATGCGCGATCCGGGTGGTCAGAACCCGGGTCTTTCCGGTGCCGGCCCCGGCGAGCACCAGAACCGGGCCGTCGATGGTCTCCACCGCCAGCCGCTGTTCCGGGTTCAATCCGTCGAGATAATCGGGCGCGCGGCGCGCCGCCATGGCCCGCGCGGCAATCCCGCCACCAGCGCCATTCCCGGCACGCGCGGGCGGTGCCGGATCGAAACTCGGCTCGATCCGTTCCCAATCATCCGAATACCCGTTCGGGTCTGCCATACCACTCTTTCGCGAATCTGTGAGATCTCAAGAGAACAATATAGCAACGAACGGCCCAAGAGCGAGGCTTGAAGTGAGAGATTTTGCGGGAAAAGGTTGCGCTGGCTCGTCTTTTTCACGCTCTCTTTCCATTGCGAAGGCACAGATCTGGCAATCACAAGCGAAGATTGCCTTCATGTACGCTTGCGATTACTGGATCCCAGCCTTCGCTGGGATGACAAGGGAGAGGTGAACGTCAAACCAAACCGATGTAGAGGTCGTCCCAATTGGGATTGCTCTCTTCGATCAACCGGATTTTCCAAGCCCGTTTCCATGTTTTCAGAAGTTTCTCTCGCTGAATTGCGGCTTCCACATCTTCAAAAAACTCAAAATAGACCAAGCGGTGAATCCCGTGTCGCAAGGTAAAGCCGGGCACCAGTCCTTCCCGGTGCTCATAAACTCGACGTAAAAGATTATTCGTCACTCCGATATAAAGAGTGCCGCCCAGAGTGCTGGCGAGGATATAAACATAGTACTGCTGATCCAGATGCATGGCACCATCATCAAGGCGCAGTTCAATGATCGCAATCTATTCCGGTTTGTCATCCCAGCGAAGGCTGGGATCCAGTAATCGCAGGCGCTCATTGGTTGGTTCCAAAATTCCCGCGCCACTCGAGATCAAAGCCAAACCGATGCCACTTTGACCGTCACCCCCCAACCAGATCGAACCAGTCGTCCTCGGAAATCACCTCGACGTCCAGTTCCTGGGCCTTGGTCAGTTTCGAGCCCGCCCTCGGGCCGGCGACGACGAGGTCGGTCTTTTTCGACACCGAGCCGGACACCTTGGCGCCGAAGCGTTCCGCCATGGCCTTGGCTTCGTCGCGGGTCATGCGTTCGAGCGATCCGGTAAACACGATGGTCTTGCCGGCAACCGGACTGTCGCCGGCATCGATCTTTTCCGCGTCCTTCGGGGTCACCTGTTCCAGGAGTGCGGTAAGCTGATCCCGGTTGTGGCTCTCGGCGAAGAATTCGGTCACCGCCTCGGCCACGATCGTGCCGATGCCATCGATGTCGTTCAGCTCCGCCCAGGCCTCGCTGTCATGATCATGCGCCTTTTGCATCGCCTGGTAGAACGCATCCCATGAGCCGTAATAACGCGCCAGAAGCTTGGCATTGCCTTCGCCCACATGGCGGATGCCGAGGGCGAAAATGAAGCGGTGCAGGTCGATCTCGCGCCTTGCGTTGATCGCCTCGAACAGGTTGCGCGCCGACACCGCGCCCCAGCCGTCCCGGTTCCTGAGCTTTGTCAGCGCCTGCCGATCGCGCTCTTCCAGAGTGAAAATGTCGGCAGGCGCCTTTACCAGCCCGTCCGCGTAGAAGGCATCGACCTGCTTGTCGCCGAAGCCCTCGATGTCGAACGCGTTGCGCGAGACGAAATGCTTGAGCTTTTCCGTCGCCTGGGCCGGACAGATCAGCCCGCCGGTACAGCGGCGCACCGCATCCTGGCGGCCTGTCTTCGGATGGATTTCGCGCACCGCATGGCTGCCGCATGCGGGACAAACGGTTGGATATTCATATGGCTCGGCGTCGGCGGGACGCTTGTCGAGATCCACATCGATCACCTGCGGGATCACGTCGCCGGCCCGCTGGATCTTCACCGTGTCGCCGATGCGCAGATCCTTGCCGCCGCGAAGCGGCTCGCCATCCTGTCCGATACCCTTGATGTAGTCCTCGTTGTGCAGCGTCGCGTTGGAAACGACAACACCGCCGACGGTCACCGGTTCCAGCTTGGCGACCGGCGTCAGCGCGCCGGTCCGCCCGACCTGGATTTCGATATCGTTCAGGATGGTGAAGGCCTGTTCGGCCGGGAACTTGTGGGCGATCGCCCAGCGGGGCGAGCGGGACACGTAGCCGAGCCGCTCCTGCAGATCCAGCCGGTCGACCTTGTAGACGACGCCGTCGATGTCATAGTCGAGCGTCGCCCGTTCTTCCTCGATCCCGTGATAGACGGCGATCAGCTCCTCGACACTCTCGCAGCGCTGCATCTTCGGATTGATGGAAAATCCCCAGTCGCCGATTGCCTGGACCATCCCCATCTGGGTATCGGCCGGCAGTGCGGTCATCTCGCCCCAGGCATAGGCAAAAAAGCGCAGAGGCCGGGAAGCGGTGATGTCCGGGTTGAGCTGGCGCAGGGACCCCGCTGCCGCATTCCGCGGATTCGCGAAAACCTTGCCGCCATTGGCGGCCATGCGCTCGTTGAGCGACTGGAAATCCGCGTGGGCCATATAGACCTCGCCGCGGATCTCGGCCACCTCCGGCGCCTTGCCTTTCAGCACTTGCGGAATATCGGCGATGGTGCGGGCATTGGCGGTCACGTTTTCGCCGACCGTGCCGTCACCCCGTGTGGCCGCGCTCACCAGCTTGCCGCCTTCATAGCGCAGCGATAGCGACAGCCCGTCGATCTTGGGCTCGGCGGTTACGCCAAGCGCGCCCATCAACGGATCGAATTTCAGAAAGCGCCGGACACGGCCGACGAAGTCGCGCACATCCTCATCATCAAAGGCATTGTCCAGCGACAGCATCGGGATGCTGTGTGTGATCTTGCCGAACCCCGAGGTCGGCTCCACGCCGACACGCTGGGATGGGCTGTCTCCCCGGATCAGTTCCGGGAACCGGGCCTCGATCGCATTGTTGCGCTGACGCAGCGCGTCATACTCGGCATCGGAGACGGTGGGCGCATCTTCATCGAAGTAGTGCTTGTCATGCTCCGCGATTTCCGCCGCCAGGCGCTTCAGTTCGGCCTCCGCCTGTTCCAGCGTCAGCGCCTCCACGGCGATAGCGGCAGCGGAATCGGATTTTTCGGTCATTGTGGCCCCATTCACCCAAACAAACATCGCCGGCAGATATCGCCGGACGCGGTCAGCCGGCCGCTTCCGTGATCAGCTTGCCGGCCGCGGCGCGCGCTTCCTCGGTAATCACGCTGCCGGCCAGCATGCGGGCGATTTCCTCGCGCCGGTGGTCTTGGTCGATCCGACGCACACGGGTCGCCACCCTTTCCGGATGGGCTTCTTCCTTGGCGATCAGGAAATGACCGGCGGCGCGTGCGGCCACCTGCGGCGCATGGGTCACCGTCAGCACCTGGACATTGGCGGCAAGCCGGGCAAGGCGGACACCGATCGCCTCGGCCACGGCACCGCCGACGCCCGTGTCGATTTCGTCGAACACCAATGTCGGCGCCGAACCCTTGTCGGCAAGCGAAACTTTAAGGGCGAGCAGGAAACGGGACAGCTCGCCTCCGGAAGCCACCTTCATCATCGGACCGGGTTTCGTACCCGGGTTGGTCTGAACGTAAAACTCCAGCTGGTCGAAACCGGTCCGCGACCGGTTCTCCGGATCGCTCGTCATTTCAACGATGAACCGGGCCCGTTCCAGTTTCAGCGCCGGCAGTTCCCGGCCCACGGCCTCTTCTAGCATCCGCGCCGACTTTTCCCGGGCCTTTGAAAGTGCCTTTGCCTTCTTGTCGTAGGCGTCGCGTGTCTTGACCGCTGCTTGCTTCAGCGCTGCCAGCTTGTCCTCGCCCGCATCCAGATCGGCCAGATCCTCGCTCATACGGGCGCAAAGACCGGCCAGTTCATCGACGGGAACCGCAAATTTGCGGGATGCCGCACGCAGGGCGAAAAGTCGTTCCTCGACACTCTCCAACTCGCGCGGATCGAAGTCGGTCTCGCGAACGGCCGTTTCCAGCCCGCTGCGGGCCTCTTCCAGATTGTCGAGCGCGTTGGCGAGCGCGGTCACCGGTCCTGTCAGAAGAGCCGGCGCCTGCTCCGTCTTGCGCTCCATGCGCCGCAGCAGGCTGGCCAGTTCCGGGATCGGCGACGCTGTGCCGTTGAGCGTCTCGAACGCCTCGTTCAGATCGCCGGCGATCTTCTCCACCTGCATCATGGTGGTCCGCCGGGCGGCGAGCTCTTCCTCTTCGCCGGCCTGCGGGGCAAGGGAAGTCAATTCACTGACCGCGCTCTTCAGGTAATCGGCTTCCTGACGCGCTGTCTCTATCCGCGCTTCATGATCCCGGACGGCTTTCTCGGCGGCTTTGAACGCCTTGTACGCCTCGCCGATCGCCTCCACGTCATCGCTCAGGCCACCGAAGGAATCGATCAGAAGCCGGTGGCTGTCCGGATCGACCAGGGCCCGGTCGTCGTGCTGTCCGTGAATCTCGACGAGAAGTGTGCCGGCCTGGCGCATCAACCCGACGCTTACGGGCTGATCGTTGATGAAGGCACGCGTGCGGCCGTCCGCGGTCTGTATCCGCCTCAGGATGACATCGCCGTCATCCTCCACGTCGTTTTCCCGCAGAAGCGCACGAACCGCGTGATCTCCGGGCACATCGAAGACGGCCGTCACCTGCCCCTGGGCCTCGCCATGGCGCACCAGATCCGCATCCCCTCGCCCGCCAATGGCGAGCGACAGGGCATCCAGCAGAATGGATTTGCCGGCCCCGGTTTCACCGGTCAGCACCGACATGCCCGCGGCGAAGTCGAGATCGAGACGGTCTATCAATACGATGTCGCGAATGGACAGCGTAACCAGCATGGACGGAAAGCTCCGAATCAAAACAGAGAACTTATACCTATCATGTCTGCGAATGGTATGAGCCGATCAGACCGGTTACAAGCGGCAAAACGAGTGCCGGTCGCATCGCCCCCGACACGCACTACCGCCGCTTAAAAGACGTTGATGCCCTTGAACGCCTTACTGATCCAGCTGCCGGAATCTTCAGACGGTTCGTAACCGCCCTTGGTCAGCAGCGAATAGGCGTCCTTGTACCACTGGCTGTCCGGGAAGTTGTGTCCCAGAACGGCCGCCGCAGTCTGTGCCTCGTTGACAACGCCAAGCGCGTAGTAGGATTCGGTCAGGCGGAACAGGGCTTCTTCGACATGACGCGTGGTCTGATAGTTGATCACCACGGTCTTGAACCGGTTGATGGCCGCGATGTAGTTGCGTTTCTTCAGATAGAAACGGCCAATCTGCATCTCCTTGCCGGCAAGCTGGTCCTGCGTGACCAGAAGTTTCTTTTCGGCATCGGCGGTGTATTCGGAATCGGGATAGCGCTGGATCAGTTCCCGGAACGCGGACATCGCCTTTTCCGTCATTTCCTGATCGCGGGTGATATCCGGCATCTGGCGGAAATAGCACTGGCCGATGATATAAAGCGCATAGGCGGCGTCGTTGCTGCCCGGATAAAGCGTCAGGAACCGCTTGGCCGCGGATATCGCCTCGGTGTACTTCCCTCTTGTGAAGTTCAGATAGGCAAGGTTGACCAGCGACTTCTTGGCGTATTCGGAATAGGGATAAAGCTTGTCGAGTTCCTCGAACTTGTCGCCGGCATCGCGCAGCTTGCCCTGCGCGCGCAAGGCAAGGCCCTCGTTGTAGAGAACCTCGGGCGGGGTATCGTTGAGGGCAAGGTCGTCGACGTCGTCCTTCGAAGTACAGGCACCAAGCGTCAGGGAAAGTCCGAGAACGGCGACATTCAGGAGTGCGGTGGTTCGATTGCCGAACCGTTTAACCGGACGCATGTCCTTAAGCTTCACCCTTGCACTCCTTCCCCGGGGACCCGCCCTGTCTGAATTCCAGGGTCCGGGCAGATCCGAAACGGTCATTTACATTGCTCGACGGGGGATGTTTAGCGGAAATAAAAGGTCGCCGTCACGCCCCAAGAGCGTCATGTGTCGCTTTTTTTAAGCTTTTTTGTGGCGGAGAGTAAATTTCAGCCGACTTACCGGCGTTGCGGACCAGGATTTCCCGGCTCAGGAGACGTCCGGACCGAACGCGGCGGCTGCGAGACCGGCGTTTTCCGCATGCCCGATTTCGCGGAACGCAGGCGCCTCGACGATCTCGTAAGCACTCTTGTCCTCGAACAGCTTGGCAAGAATCGCATTGTTCATCTTGTGCCCGCCCTTGTAGGAGCGGTAGAGGCCGAGGATCGGCAAACCGGCAAGCGACAGGTCGCCGACAGCATCCAGTGCCTTGTGACGGGCAAATTCATCCGGCCAGCGAGTCCCTTCCGGATTGAGCACCTTGTCTTCGGCAATGGCCACCGAATTCTCAAGGGACGACCCGAGAGCAAAGCCCATCTTCCAGAGCTGCTCCACGTCCTTTACGTAACCGAAGGTGCGCGCACGGGACAGGTCTTCGCGGAACACCTGCGGGGTCAGGTCGGAAGCGAATGTCTGGCGGCCGATCAACGGTGTGTCGAAATCGATGGTAATCTCGAAGCGCGTGCCGTCATAGGGCTTGAGTTCGCACCATGCACCGCCGTTATCGACCCGAACCGGCTTCTTGATTTTCAGGTAGCGGCGGCCGCGATCCAGATATTTCACGCCGACCTGGTCGATGGCGTCGACGAACGCGGCGCTCGAACCATCCATGATCGGCATTTCCGGACCGTCGATTTCAACGATCAGATTGTCGATCCCCATTCCGGACAGGGCCGCCATAAGGTGTTCGACGGTCGACAGGCCGTTGTCCGACGGGTCGCCGAGCACGGTTTGCAAGGCGGTTTGGGTAACCCGGTTCCAGAGCGCCGGCATTTCTGCCGCGTCATCCTTGTCCGTGCGTTGGAACACGATGCCGGTGCCCGCATCCGTTGGCAGGAGGGTGATACTTGCCGGTTTTCCGGAATGAACGCCAATGCCGGTAAGCGTTACCTGATCTGCAAGAGTCGTCTGGCGATCAATGTGGTTGGTCATTCTGCCCCGGCCTTTCGATTTCGCATCTGGAAACCAGCTCTAAATGCGCAAATGCACATTACGAACTGTTAACGATTGCGTCTTGGTCAGGAACATACTCGAGTCCCCCCCGGGACATGAAATAAAGCTTTATTACGGTTTGTAACGCAGCGCAGCATCGCAACGCCTTGAAATTAATCAATAAACTTTGACGCAACGGAAACAGCCCGGAGCGATGCTCCGGGCTGTCCACAGGGGAAGAAGATAAGGCTACGAATCAGTTCGACTGTCTGCGCAGGAAAGCCGGAATTTCCAGCTGTTCGTCATCCGCCGCAGACATCGGCTTGGGCGCTGCCCGTCCGGTTGTGTCGAGCTGGCCGGAAGCACCTTCCGAACTCTGACGCGGCGCCGGAGCCCTCGGAGCAGCCGGACGTGCGGCGGCGACCGGAGCGGGCTGCTGAACCTGCGGTTCCGCATGATGCTCGTGATAGCCCTCATCGTCCTCGTGCTCGTCCCGGCGACCCAGACCGCTGGCCAGACGGCGCAGCAGGCCCATGGGCCGGCGTTCCTCGTCATACTCGTCGTGATGCATGTCACGCGGAGCAGGAGCGGGAGCAGGTGCAGCGCGTTCCGCTGCCGCAGGCCTTGCTGCCGCAGGGGCCGCGGCCTGTCTGGCCTGGATTTCCCGCTGTGCGATCGGCGGGAAATCCTCGACCCGCGGCATGCGCGGAGACGGGCTGTGCTGTTCGGCAACCGGCGGGATATACGGCTTGTTGACCGGCTCATCCGCTGCTGCGGCAACCGGTGCTTCCGCATCAAGGTCGACAGCCGGTGTCTTGTCCTGAAGCATCTCGGGAGCCGGACGGAACGGCTTGATCTCCACGTCAGGATCTGACGCGGCCGTCACGCTGGCGGTGTCCGGCAGCGCAAGTTCGCGCTCCAGGCTGGCAACGGCCTTCTTGGCCGCTTCGCCCAGAGAGGACTCCGTCTTTGCCGGTGCAGGCGCGGTCTCTACCTTCGGCTTGCTCGCCATGACCGGTGCGGCCATCTGATAAGGCAGGTCCTGCGCGCCCGCTTCCCGGTCGATTCCGGTTGCGACAACGGAAACCCGGATGATGCCGTCAAGGCTCTCGTCGAAGGTCGCCCCGAGGATGATATTGGCATCCGCATCCACTTCCTCGCGGATACGGGTTGCCGCTTCGTCCACCTCGAACAGCGTCAGATCGTTGCCGCCGGTGATGGAAATCAGCAGCCCCTTGGCCCCCTTCATGGAGGACTCGTCGAGCAGCGGGTTGGCGATTGCCGCCTCCGCCGCCTGCTGGGCGCGTTTCTCGCCGCTGGCCTCGCCGGTTCCCATCATCGCCTTGCCCATGCCGCGCATGACGGAGCGGACATCGGCGAAATCCAGGTTGATCAGGCCTTCCTTGACCATCAGGTCGGTGATGCAGGCAACACCGGAGTAAAGAACCTGGTCGGCCATGGCGAAAGCGTCGGCGAAGGTCGTCTGCGCATTCGCGATCCGGAACAGATTCTGGTTCGGAATGACGATCAGCGTATCGACGTTCTTCTGCAATTCCTCGATGCCGGAATCCGCAATGCGCATCCGTCGGGCACCTTCGAACTGAAACGGTTTGGTGACCACACCTACCGTCAGTATACCCTGCTCTCGGGCGGCCCGGGCGATGACCGGTGCGGCCCCCGTTCCGGTTCCGCCGCCCATGCCGGCAGTGATGAACACCATGTGCGATCCGCTCAGGTGGTCGTTGATCTCGTCGATCACTTCCTCGGCCGCCGCACTGCCCACTTCGGGCTGCGAACCGGCGCCAAGACCTTCCGTCACCGCAACGCCCATCTGGACGAGCCGTTCGGAATGGTTCATGGCAAGAGCCTGGGCATCCGTATTGGCCACGACGAAGTCGCAGCCCTGGAGTCCGGCAGTGATCATGTTATTGACGGCGTTTCCGCCCGCGCCGCCTACGCCGAAGACCGTAATTCTCGGCTTCAGCTCCTGAATGTCGGGCATCTTCAGGTTGATGGTCATAGTATCCTCGCGACCCACTGGGGCACCCGAAACGGGGGCTCCCTCTTCTTCCCTAATCTCGTCAGCCGTCACCGGCGGTTCCTGTCCTTGGCTCATATCGTCAGAAACTTTCCCTGATCCACTGGCCTACGCGGGCCAGATAACCAGATTGTCCACCCCAGCCAGTGCGGCGGTTCTTGTGCTCGAACTGCTCGATCTGTGCGACCTGGGGATAGATGAGAAGACCGACCGCCGTAGCGAATGCCGGTCCTTTCGCGGCTTCAGGAAGGCCGGCGACGCCTAATGGCCGGCCCAGACGAACGTTACGCCCCAGGACCCGGCGCGCAACTTCACTCAAACCCGTGAGCTGACTGGCTCCGCCGGTCAGCACGATCTGTTTGCCGACACGTCCGGCAAAGCCGGAGGCCGTCAGACGATCCCGCACGAGTTCGAGGATTTCCTCCACCCGCGGGCGGATGACACGGGTCAGCGCCGAGCGGGGGATCTGATTTGGCAGATCGCCGTCGCCTTCCAGCGGCGGGACCGTGAGCATGTCCCGGTCGTCAGAGCTGCTGACGATCGGAGACCCGTGCAGGGTCTTCAGCCGCTCCGCATCCTGCAGGCGCGTGGCGAAAGCCCTGGCGATATCCGTGGTCACGTGATGCCCGCCGACGGCGATCGCATCCAGGTGGACCATCTGCCCCTCGACGAACACCGAAAGTGTCGTCGTTCCGCCGCCCATATCGATACAGGCGACGCCGAGTTCGGTTTCATCGTCGACGAGCGTCGACAGGCCGCTGGCGAACGGCGTGGCGACCAGCGTCTCCACATGCAGGTGCCCGCGGTTGATGCACAGTTCCAGATTGCGTACGGGCGGCACCTCGGCGGTGACCACCTGCATGTCGACCCCGAGCTTGTGGCCCATCATGCCGCGCGGATCGCGCATGCCCCGGTTGCCGTCGAGCGAATAGGAAATCGGCAGGGCGTGGGTCACGGCCCGGCCCTCGGTCACCGAATGGGACGACCCGGCCGACAGCACCCGCTGGATATCGGCTTCCGTCACCGATTCACCGGCAAGCGGCACCCCGGCGGAGAAGATTTCGCTCTGCAGCCGGCCGCAGCTCACGTTGGCGATCAGAGATTCAACGGTGACACCGGCCATGCGTTCGGCGGAATCCACAGCCAGCCGGATGGCATGTTCGGCGGCATCCATGTCGACGACGACACCGGACTTGATCCCGCGCGAACGCTGGTAGCCGTAGCCGAGCACCTCGACCGCATGTGAACGGCCGGATAGGACCGCGCCTTCGTCGCGCGGCGTCAGCTTGGCGATCAGGCAGCAGATCTTTGTCGAGCCGACGTCGAGAACGGACATCACGACGGCGCGGCGCCCCGGCAGGGGCCGCATGCGCGGCAGATAGAGGTTGGACCGGGACTTCTTCATGTGTTGTGCCCCCGGGCGGAAGCCACCTGACCGCGTCCCTTGCCTTCTTCCTTGCGCCGTTCCATGGCCTCGTCGGAAAGCCGGACGACGACCCGGTCCGCCAATCGCACGTCCACCGCGACAATGTCTCGGGACAAAAGACCGTTCTGTTCGTCCATGGCCACCACGTCGGCGAGAGCCACATCCATGTTTTCTTCCGGCAAACGGATGGAAATGCCGTTTTCCAGCATCAGGTCCCAACGTCTTTCGCCGACCAGAAAGGCCGCCCGGACCCGCGAACGCAGTCCCGGCACCTTTTCCAGGGCGGTTATGATTTCCTTCGCACGGTGCTGCGCACCGTGGTTCACGACCAGGAGCAGATTGGCATAGCGGCCGTCGACATCATCGGTGATCACATCCCCGGCCTCGTTGATGATCGAGACCACGTCGCCGCGCTGCCACAGCGCGTAAGGAACGCGTTCCTCCAGGTTGACCTGGATCGTTCCCGGATAGAGCTTCATCACCGAAGCGTTCTTCACCCAGGCGATATCGGTCAGGCGTCTCCTGGCGGCATCCGCATCGAACAGGGCCAGAGAGGAGCCTTCCTGGATTTCCAGCGCTTCCAGGATCTGGAATTCGTTGGTTTCGCGTTGACCGGACAGCTTGACCGCCTCGATCTCGAAACCGACGGCCGACAGAAGCGCATCGGATACCTCGCGGCCGTAGCCGCCGAGGATAATGCCGTAGGTGATGGTAAGACTTAAGAAACCGAGCGCCGCCGCGGACCCGGTCCAGCGCGGCAATTCCGCAAGTCGTCCGGCGGCCCGCCACACGGGCTGGCGATGCAGGCGTGCGACGCCACGTCCCCGCGGAGCCAGCTCGGCTTCCATCGGGGTCAGGTCGTCCCGCCTGTTTTTTCGCCTTAACGACAGCAACTTGCGTCCTCTACCATCCAGCTGACCAGGTCCTTGAAACTCATCCCCTCGTGGGCCGCCATATCGGGCACAAGAGAGGTCGGCGTCATGCCTGGCTGCGTGTTCACTTCAAGGCAAATCAGTTCGCCGGTACCGTCTTCCCGTTCATCGAAGCGGAAATCCGCGCGGGACACCCCACGACAGCCGAGAGACTGATGAGCCTCGAGTGTCAGTGTCTGTATTTTTTGGTAAACAATCGGTGAAATTTTTGCAGGAAGGATGTGTTTAGAGCCTCCTTCCAGATATTTTGCATCGTAATCGTAAAAACCGTGACCGACCGGAACGATGTCGATGACCCCCAACGCCCTGTTCCCCATGACGGCGCAGGTCAGTTCCCGGCCCGCGATGAACCGTTCGCACATCAAAACGTCCGGATAGGGCCAGTCCTCGCGGGTCAGTTCTTGCGGCGGATAGTCCTGGTCCTCCTTCACGATCAGGACGCCGAAACTCGATCCCTCGTTGATCGGCTTGATCACGTAAGGCGGCTTCATCGGGTGTTCGCGACCGATCTCGTGCCTGTTCACGATCCGGTGTTCGGTGACCGGGATTCCAGCCGCCGCCATCACCGCCTTCGCCTTGACCTTGTTCATGGCAAGCGCGGAGGCCATCACACCCGAATGGGTATAGGGAATACCCATCACTTCCAGGATACCCTGAATGCAGCCATCTTCCCCGAAGGGGCCATGCAGCGCGTTGAAGGCGACATCGGGAGCGACCTCTTTGAGGACGGCGGCGACATTGCGGTCGACATCAATCTCGGTGACCTTGTAGCCCGCCTCGTTCAGCGCCTTGACGCATTCGCGTCCAGTAGACAGGCTGACCGGCCGTTCACTGACCCAGCCGCCCATGAGAACCGCCACGTGTTTTTGCGCCATCAGCAGGCCTCCTCAAGTTTGCCCAGGAAGGGCGCAATCGCACCTTCGGGACCGAATTCCCCAAGTCGCTTGATTTCCCATTCCAGCCGGACCCCGGAATGCTCCAGGACCCGCGCCCGGACCGTTTCGCCCAGAAGCTCCAGGTCGTGTCCCGTGGCGTTGCCGGTGTTGATCATGAAATTGCAGTGCAGTTCCGACATCTGCGCACCGCCGATGGTCAGTCCCCGGCAGCCGGCCGCGTCGATCACCTTCCAGGCGGAAGAGCCTTCCGGGTTCTTGAAGGTGGAGCCGCCCGTCTTTTCCCGGATCGGCTGCGCCCGTTCGCGGTGCGCGACGACGTCTTCCATTTCCTTGCGGATGTCCGCCTCGTCGGCGGGCGTGCCCTCGAACACCGCTTCGGTAAAAATCAGATCTTTCGACGCCGCCGAATGGCGATAGGCGTAGCCCATATCCGCATTCGTCAGGACATGCCGCCTGCCCCGCCGGTCGATGGCGACAAGTTCCACCATGCGCTCGCGGGTTTCCGTGCCGTGCGCACCGGCATTCATACGCAGCGCGCCGCCCAGGCCACCCGGGATCCCGGTGTAAAACGCAAATCCGCCCAGTCCGGCCTTTGCGGCGGCTTCCGCCAGACGCTTGTCGGGCACGGCCGCCCCGGCGCGAAGCCGGTTGTCGCCGATCTCCTCGATCGTCCCGAAGCCCTTGGCACTCAAACGAATGACCACACCCTGAAGCCCACCATCCCGGATCAGCAGATTGGAACCGAGGCCGACCGGCAGCACCGGAACATCGCCCGGAAGCTTTTTAAGAAAGGCGGCCAGGTCGTCTTCGTCCGCCGGCTGGAACATCAGTTGGGCCGGACCGCCGACCCGGAACCAGGTGACCGCCGAAAGCGGTTGATTCGCCGTCAGCTTGCCGCGAATGCCTTCCGCCAGATCCGGATGGATTTCCAGGAGATCGGGAAAGCTCACACCGAACCTCCGAGTTGCTGCTTCAGCTGATCGGGAAGCGCGTAGGCCCATTGCGTGATGTTGCCCGCCCCCAGGAACACGACATAGTCGCCGGGCTCGGCAATCTCCGCGACCAGCTTCGCCAGCTCGTCCGGATTGTCGATCGCCCGTGCGGACCTGTGGCCGCGGGTCTTCAGGCCCGACACCAGGTCCAGATGGCTGGCCCCTTCAATCGGCTGTTCGCCTGCCGGATAGACCGGCGCCACAATGACGCTGTCGGCATCGTTGAAGCAGCTGGAAAACTCGTCGAACAGGCTCTTCAGCCGGGTGTAGCGGTGCGGCTGGACGATGGCGACGACCTTGCCCTTGGTGGATTCGCGGGCCGCATGAAGCACGGCGCGGATTTCCACCGGGTGATGACCGTAATCGTCGAAGATCTCGATGCCGTTGACCGAACCGGTATGGGTGAAGCGGCGCTTGACCCCGCCGAAGGCGGCGAGACCCTTGCGGAGGTCTTCCGGCTTGACGCCCAGTTGCGAGGCCACGGCGATCGCCGCCGTCGCATTGGAAACGTTATGCAGGCCGGGCATCGGCAGCACCAGGCCGTCGAGTTCCGTTACGCTGTCGCTCCTGCGGTCGCGGATGGTGACGGAAAACGTCGATTTGCCGCCGCCCATGTCGACATCGCTGTACCGGACGTCTGCCTGCGGATTGGAGCCATAGGTCACGATCCGCCTGTCCTCGATCTGGCCGATCAGCGTCTGCACTTCCGGATGATCGAGACACATGACCGCAAAGCCGTAGAAGGGAACGTTTTCCACGAACTGGCGGAAAGCGGCACGCACGCCGGCAAAGTCGCCATAATGATCGAGATGTTCCGGATCGATGTTCGTCACCACGGCGATATCGGCGGGCAGCTTGACGAAGGTGCCGTCGCTCTCGTCTGCCTCCACGACCATCCAGTCGCCCTGCCCCATGCGCGCATTGGTGCCATAGGCGTTGATAATCCCGCCGTTGATCACCGTCGGGTCGAGATTGCCGGCATCCAGCAGCGCTGCAATCATCGAGGTGGTCGTGGTCTTGCCGTGGGTTCCGCCGACGGCGATCGCCTGCTTGAAGCGCATCAGTTCGGCCAGCATCTCCGCGCGCCGGACGACCGGGATCAGTTTTTCCCGCGCGGCGACCAGTTCCGGATTGTCCTTCCTGATCGCAGAGGACACCACGAGCACTTCCGCATCGCCCAGGTTTTCCGCCGCATGGCCGACCGTCACCTTGATGCCGTGGTCCCGCAGGCGTTTCACATTGGCATTGTCTGCCATGTCGGAACCCTGGACCTCGTAGCCGAGGGTCTTCAGCACCTCGGCGATGCCGCTCATCCCAATGCCTCCGATGCCGACGAAATGCACCGGGCCGATATCCTGCGGCATCTTCATACGCCGTCTCCTGTTTCGAGTTTTTTCTTTGCGGCAATCCGTTCCACGAGATCAGCCAGCCGTACGACCGCATCCGACTTGCCTTGCCCGAGCGCGCCCGAAGCCGCACGCGCCAGCATCTCCGGCGCGCGGAACAGCCGCTCCAGCTCCTGTGCCATGCGTTCCGGTGTCAGATCGGCCTGAGCGATCGGCCAGGCGCCGCCGGCTGCTTCCAGCCCCCGGGCATTGGCACTCTGGTCCTGATCGAGCGCATGCGGCAAAGGCACCAGGATGGACGGTCGCCCCAGAACCGTCAGTTCGCTGACAGATGACGCGCCCGCACGACAGATCACCAGATGCGAGGCAGCGATCCGCTCCGGCATATCCTGGAAGAACGCATGGAGGTCCGCATCGACCCCGAGCGCCTGATAAGCCGTTTCGACCCGCTCCAGATCCTCCGGCCGGCATTGCTGGACCAGCCTGAGCCGCCCGCGCAGCTCATCGGACACATGCTTCAAGGCTTCCGGCATCAGATCGGAGAAAAACCGCGCGCCCTGCGAGCCACCGAAAACGAGCAGATGAAAGGGACCGTCCGGCGACGGCGGCTGATAAGGTTTTCCGGATGCTGCAATGACCGCATCGCGAACGGGATTGCCCGTCTCCACCACCTTGGCGGCGAGATCGGCCGGCAATCCGCTTAGTGGAACGCTGGTGGCGATCGCGGTCGCGCCCCTGGCCAGCATCCGGTTCGCCCGCCCCATGACGCCATTGGCCTCGTGCAGGATGGACGGCGTCCCGGTCAACCGCGCGGCAAACATCGGCGGGAACGTCGGATAGCCCCCGAAGCCGACCACAGCCGCCGGCTTGAGCGCCTTGATGACGCTGCGCGCCTGCAAGGTGCCGCGCAGCAGGCTGAAGGCCGTTTTCGCCAGGGCAACCGGCGACTTGCCGCGCAGGGTTTCCGACGCGATGATATGCACCTTGCGGGCCGGGAAGGCCTGGCCATACCGGTCGGCCCGCTCGTCGGTGGCGAGTTCCACCGTCCAGCCGCGCCGGCCGAGTTCGCTCGCCAGCGCCTGGGCCGGGAACAAATGCCCGCCCGTACCGCCTGCCGTAAGAAGAATGGTTTTACTCATGACTCTTGACGCTCGGTCCTCACATGAGGCTGGAAGGCGAAAGGCGGCTGACGGTCACCGGCTCGCCGCGGGTCGGCCGCGGTCTGCGCCTGGTCAGCGCCAGCAACGCTCCGGCGATCAAGGCCGACGAGAGCAGAGACGAACCGCCATAGGAAATGAACGGCAACGTCATGCCCTTCGGCGGCATAAGATTGAGGTTCACGGCCAGATTGATGGATGCCTGCAATCCGAACAGGACCGTAAGCCCGGCCGTTGCCAACCGGCTGAAGGCATCCTGGTCCTTGCTCGCGTGGTTAAGCCCTCGAATGACGATGAAGGCGAAGACGGAAACCAGCAACAGGCAGACGATAATGCCGAATTCCTCCGCCACGACAGCGAAGACAAAGTCCGTGTGGCTGTCCGGCAGGATCCGTTTTACCGTCCCTTCCCCCGGGCCCCGTCCGAACCAGCCGCCCGACAGGAAGGAATCCATCGCCGTGTCGATCTGGTAGGTGTCGCCAGAACTGGGGTCCATGAACCGGTCCACACGGGCGGTCACGTGCGGCAGGAACACATAGGCCGCCGCAAGGCCCATAACACCGATCACACCGAGACCGGCAATCAGGAACCACGGCAGGCCGTTCAGGAAGAACAGGCCTGCCCAGACCGCGCCCAGAAGCATGGTCTGGCCGAAGTCCGGCTGGGCGATCAGGAGCGCCGCGCAGATGACGTAAAGCAGGATGGCGAACAGGACACCGGGAACCTCGCGCCTGCGGCCGCTCTCAGACAGCAGGAAGGCGACAAGGACAACGAATGCCGGCTTCAAGAATTCCGAAGGCTGGATCGAAAAACCGAGAAACGAGATCCAGCGCCTCGACCCCTTGACCTCAAGGCCGATGAACAGCGTGGCGATCAGCATCACCACCGAGGCGATAAAGATCAGAAGCGCCGCCCGCCGGACCATGCGCGGCGACATCAGCGACGCAGCCAGCATGATCGCAATGGCCGGGCCTAAGAACAGTGCCTGACGTTTGACGAAGAAGAAGGTCTCGACGCCGATCCGCTCTGCAACCGGCGGGCTTGCGGCAAAGGACAGGACCACACCGCCGACCATGAGCAGGAAGAAGGCGGCAAGCAGGTAGTGGTCCACGGTCCAGAACCATTCCGCGAAGCGGCTGCGATCGGCACGGCTGACCATCAGGCGACCTCCTGGCTGGTGACGACCATCTTCAGGGCGCGGACCGCCTTGGCAAAGGCATCGCCCCTGATTTCGAAATTGGGATACTGGTCGAACGACGCACAGGCTGGCGACAGCAACACGGCCATTTCGGGTGCCGCGTCCTTCGCGGCATCCGAAGCGGCCTGCGCGACCGCCTTGTCCAGCGTTCCCGTGATCTCGTAGGGAACCCGATTGCCCAGGGTCTTTGCGAAGTCGTCCGCAGCCTCGCCGATCAGATAGGCCTTGGCGATGCGCTGGAAGAATTCTTCCAGCGGGGCGATCCCGCCGGCCTTGGCGCGACCGCCGGCAATCCAGTAGATCCGTTCGAAGCTGGCGAGCGCACGGGCGGCTGCATCCGCATTGGTCGCCTTGGAATCGTTGACGAACAGGATCCGCCCGGAGCGGGCAATCACTTCCATGCGATGATGCAGTCCGGGGAAGCTTTTCAGCGCTTCGGCGATTTTGTCGGCCGAAACCCCAAGCGTCCGCAGCGCGGCGAAGGCCGCCGCCGCGTTCTGGCCGTTATGATCGCCGCGCAGGCTGTCGATCCCGGCAAGGCGTGCGACCCGGACCTGGGCGCCGTCATGGGCTTCGAACAGCTCGCCGTGGCTGGCATAGGCCCCTTCCGTCACTTCCCGCTCGCCTGCAATCCGCCACAGGGGCTTTCCGCTCATTTCCCGGCGGTCGGCAATGGCCGCCGACAGCCGGTCGTCGACACCGACGACGGCCGTCTCACTGCCCTGAACGAGCCGCTCCTTGATCGCTGCATAACGTTCCAGGGTGCCGTGCCGGTCCAGATGATCCGGCGACAAATTCATGTGAATGCCCACCGTCGGATCGAGGGTGGGGGCCAGGTCGATCTGATAGGAGGAACATTCGACCACATAGTGCCGTCCGGGCGCCGGTGGCTCCAGTTCCAGCACCGGAATACCGATGTTGCCGCCCATCTGCGTGTCATAGCCGAGCGCCTTCAGGAGATGGGCGATCAGCGCGGTGGTGGTCGACTTGCCGTTCGTCCCGGTAATGGCGATCAGCGGTGCATCAGGACATTTCCTGCGCCGCTCGCGGCAGAAGAGTTCCACGTCTCCGATGACTTCGATACCGGCATCGCGCGCCCGGTCCACCGTCCAGTGCGGCAGCGGATGGGTCAGGGGCACACCGGGCGCCAGCACGAGGGTTGCGAAATCGTCCCAGTCGGCCTCGCGCAAATCCTGTGCATGCAGCCCTTCCGAGCGTGCGGCCTCGACCCGCGCCGGCGCGTCGTCCCAGACCGTTACCTGCGCACCGCCGGCCACCAGCGCACGCGCCGTCGCCATCCCGGAACCACCGAGACCGAACAGCGCCACATGCCTGCCCTTGAACGAGGTAACCGGAATCATGGCACCTACCTCAGCTTCAGGGTTGCAAGGCCGATCAGGGCCAGGACGACGGAGATGATCCAGAACCGGATCACGACCTGGGACTCCGTCCAGCCCATCAGTTCGAAATGATGGTGGATCGGCGCCATGCGGAAGACCCGCTTGCCGGTCAGCTTGAAGGAGATCACCTGGGCGATCACGGAAACCGCTTCCAGAACGAACAGTCCGCCGACGATGGCAAGAACGATCTCGTGCTTGGTGGCAACGGCGATCGCACCGATCATTCCGCCGAGCGCCAGCGATCCGGTATCGCCCATGAAAATGGCCGCCGGCGGCGCGTTGAACCACAGGAAGCCGAGACCGGCCCCGATCACCGCTCCGCATATGACCGCCAGTTCGCCGGTGCCGGGTACGTGGTGGATCTGCAGGTATTCGGCAAACACCGCGTTCCCGGAGAGGTACGCAATCAGGGCGAAGGACGCGCAGGCGATCATCACCGGAACGATCGCAAGCCCGTCGAGCCCGTCGGTCAGGTTGACCGCGTTGCCGGCGCCGACCATCACGAATGCGGCGAAGGGAATGAAGAAAAGACCGAGATTGAAAGTGACCGCCTTCAGGAAGGGAAAGCCGATGGAGGTCGAAAACGGCGGGTTGTCGAGAAGGGTGACGGCGTAGGCGGCCGCGGCCGCGATCAGGAACTCCAGTCCGAGCCGGGCCTTGCCGCCGAAACCCTTGGCGCTGGACTTCGTCACCTTCAGATAATCGTCGTAAAATCCGATCAGGCCGAAACCGACCGTCACCCCGATCACGATCCAGACATAAGGATTGGACAGATCCGTCCACAAAAGGGCCGCGACAAGCGCGCCCGACAGGATCATCAGACCGCCCATCGTCGGCGTGCCTTGCTTCAGCAAATGACCTTCCGGCCCATCCGCGCGGATCGGCTGCCCGTGTCCCTGGCGCAGGCGCAGACTGCTGATGATCCTTGGCCCGAACAGGAACACGAAGAACAGGGCCGTCATGATCGCCCCGCCGGTCCGGAACGTAATGTACCGGAACACGTTCAGGGCAGAAATCTGGTCGGCTAACTCGCCGAGAAAATAAAACATCCGAAGGTCCTCAAGCCGCCACGGTTTCGTCCGCAGGCGGATATTCCTTTTTCAGGGCCTCAACAAGGGGCCCCATCTTCGATCCGAGCGACCCCTTGATCATGATCACATCGCCGGAGCGCACATCTTCCAGCAACCGGTTGCGGAGTCCGGCGGCCTCTTCCGCATAGGCCGCGCGCTGATGTTTGGGCAGCAGCTCCCAGAGCGCATGCATATGCGGTCCCGAACAATAAACCGTATCGACCGCCGCGTTGCTGATATGGGCGAAAAGGCCCGCATGCAGCTGATCCGCCTGTTCTCCGAGCTCCCGCATGTCCCCAAGCACGGCGATACGCCGGCCCGGTCGGGAAACAGGAGCCTCGCTCAGGACTTCCAGAGCGGCCTTCATCGACGCCGGATTGGCGTTGTAGCTCTCGTCGATCAGGTCGAGATAGCCTTCCGGCAGCTTCAACCGGGTTACTTCGCCACGACCCTTCGGCGCATGCATCTCCGCCAGCGCCAGTCCGGCCAGTGCCAGATCGGCGCCCAGCTCGACGACGGCGGTGAGAACAGCCAGGCTGTTCTTCACATGATGACGTCCCGGCGCGCCGATCTTGTAGGTGATCTCGTTGCCGAGGATAACCGCCTGCACGCTGGAGCTTCCCGGCTGGCGCGACACCTTCTCAACAACCGAATCCGCACCGGCGGTTTCGCCGAACGTATCGATGCGGGGGACGCCCGCCGCGGTCGCCAGGAACTTCAGCAGATCGTACTGATTGTTGTCCCGGTTCAGAATGGCAACGCCGTCCGGCTCCAGACCTGAGAAGATCTCCGCCTTCGCCTGGGCGATTTTCTCGACCGACCCGAAAAATTCCAGATGGACCGGCTGCACCGTGGTGATGATCGCCACATGCGGGCGCACCATCTTGACCAGGGGCGTGATTTCTCCGGCGTGGTTCATGCCGATTTCGAACACGCCGTATTCCGTATCGGCCGGCATGCGTGCCAGCGTCAGGGGAACGCCCCAATGATTGTTGAAGGAGGCAACGGAGGCATGCACCTTGCCGGACCGTTCCAGCGTCAGCCGAAGCGCTTCCTTGGTTCCGGTCTTGCCGACGGACCCGGTCACCGCGACGATACGGGCGTCCGTCCGCGCCCGGGCGGCAATGCCAAGCTGACGGAGGGCGTCGAGCGAATCGTCGACGATGACGTACCGGCCGCCTTCGGGCAGATCGGCCATGCGCTCCCGGGCCACAAGCGCCAGCGATGCTCCGGCGTTCAGGGCGGCGTCGACGTAATCGTGGCCATCCAGACGGTCGCCCTTGATGGCAACAAAGGCATCGCCCGGCTGTAGTGTCCGGCTGTCGATGGAAATGCCCGTCATCGCGTCGGGAACCTCGCCGGAGATTTCTCCACCGGTCGCTTCGACAAAAGCTTCTCGGGTCCACAACGGTTCGGTCATCGGGCAACTCCCTGGGCGATGGCTTCGGCCACGGCTTCGTGGTCTGAAAAGGGGTGTATCGTGTTGCCGACAATCTGGCCCGTTTCATGACCTTTTCCGGCCACGCACAGAATATCGCCCGGACCGAGCCGCCGTACACCCTCGCGGATGGCCTCGCCGCGATCGCCGATTTCAAGCGCATCGGGCGCCGCTTCCAGGATCGCCTTCCTGATGGCCGCCGGATCTTCGCTACGCGGATTGTCATCGGTCACGATGACGACATCCGCCCTCTCGGCGGCAATCTTTCCCATCAAGGGCCGTTTGCCCGGGTCCCGGTCCCCACCGGCCCCGATCACGGCGATGAGCTTGCCGTCCGCAAACGGACGCAAGGCCGCAAGCACGTTTTCCAGCGCATCGGGCTTGTGGGCATAGTCGATGACGACCGTGCCGCCACTCAAGGTTTTGCCGGCGAATTCCAGCCGCCCCGGCGCGCCTTTCAGGCTTTCCAGCGATCTGACCGCCTTGCCGGTTTCGATGCCGGCGGCGATCGCCAGGCCTGCGGCGATCAGGGCATTGGAGACCTGAAACCGTCCGATCATCGGCAGGGTCACCGTGTAATCCCCGCGCGCCGTCTGGATGGTCAGGACCTGGCCTGAAGTCGTCTGGCGCAATCCCGTCAGCTTCAGGTCCTTGCCGGTTTCGCCAACGGTGATGACCGGCAGCTTCCGCTCCGCCGCAACCGCCAGCACGCGGTCCGCGTAAGGTTCGCCCGGATCGACGACGACCGTCCCGCCCGAGGGCAGAAGATCGCGGAACAGGCGCAGTTTCGCATTGAGATAGTCCTCGACCGTCGCATGGTAATCCATGTGGTCCCGGCCGAGATTGGTGAAACCGGCAGCCGTCAGGCGCACCCCGTCGAGGCGGAACTGGTCGAGACCGTGACTGGACGCCTCTAGCGCCGCGTGGGTGACCTTGTCCCGTGCCAGCCGCGCGAGTTCCTTGTGGAGCGCCACCGGGTCCGGTGTCGTCAGCCCGCCGTAGATGCGGCCGTCCACAGTCACGGTTCCGATGGTGCCAAGGCTTGCCGCCGAATGGCCGGCGGCCTGAAAGATCTGGCGCACGAAATGGGCGACGGAGGTCTTGCCGCTCGTGCCGGTCACCGCGACGACCGTTTCAGGTTGATCGCCATAAAAGGCCGCCGCCATCAGGGCGAAAGCGCGACGCGGTTCGGCACTCGCTAGGACGACGGCGCGCCCGGCCGCATCGGCCCGCACCCGGTCGGCTACCTCTTCCGCACACAGGATCGCGACCGCGCCTGCATCCACCGCACTGGAGACAAAGCGCGCGCCATCCGTGCTTGCACCTTTCAGGGCGGCAAACAGAAAACCCGGCTCTACCGCACGGCTGTCGGCAGTCAGACCGGAAATATCGACCGTCCCCGCCCCTCCCGGCAGGTCCAGCTCGCGCGCTAATTTTTCAAGATGCATTTCATACGGTCGTCCGGTTGGTGCGTCGTCATGTTGGCATTCAAACACCGGTTAACGGCTGCGACCCCGCCGGTGCTTGAAGCCTTAATATTTTATTTCAATCGGTTGTTCATCATCGCCGAAGCGCGGCATCACGCCCAGCATCGGTGCGGCACGGCGAATGATGGCGCCAACTGTCGGCGCCGCGTTCATTCCCGCCGTCGCGCTGTACTTGCCTTTTTCAGGCTTCGGCTCGTCGACGACCACCAGCACCACGTAGCGCGGGTCGTCCATCGGGAAGGCGGACAGGAAGGAGTTCCGGCGCTTGTTGGAAACATAAACGCCATTCTCGACCTTTTCCGCCGTCCCGGTCTTTCCGCCCACAGTATAGCCCGGCACATCGGCATTCCGTCCGGAACCGGACAGAACGTTCAGCCGGAACAGATAGCGCATGATCCGGCTGGTCTCTTCCGAAACCACCCGTTTTCCCAATGCCTTGACCTTGTCGCTGCTGCGCGGGAAGAAGGTCGGCGGCAACAAGTTTCCGCCATTGACCAGGGCGGCAGCGGCGACAGCGGTCTGCATCGGCGTCACCGAAATGCCATGACCGAAGGAAATGGTCATGGCCGCCAGTTCGGACCATTTCGGCGGCAGCAGCGGAGCCGCATTTTCCGGCAACTCGGTATGCGGTCGCTCCAGGAAGCCGAGCCGGCCGAGGAATTCCTGCTGCTTGTCGATCCCCGTTGCAAGCATCATCTTCGCGGTGCCGATATTGGACGAGTAGATGAAAATTTCCGGCACGGAGAGGATCCGGTTTTTGCCGTGGAAATCGTGGATTGTGCGTCCCGCGGCCCGGATCGGGCGCGAGGCATCGAAACTGTCGTTGATCGAAACCTTCCCCGAATCAAGCGCCATGGCCGCGGTGAACGTCTTGAACACCGACCCCATTTCATAGACCCCGCCGGTCGCCCGGTTGAGCCGGTTCTTGTCCAGGGCCTCGGACCGGTCGTTGGGGTCGTAGTCCGGCAGGGACGACATGGCGACGACCTCGCCGGTCTTGGCGTCGAGCACGATACCGATTGCGGCGATGGCCTGATAGCGCTCCATGGCCTTGACCAGTTCGTCGCGCACCACGTGCTGGACCCGGAGATCGACGGAGAGCCGAACCGGTTCCATCGACCTGTCGGAGGCGAAGCCGAATTTCTGCAGATCCGCCAGCCATTCGTCATCGATGTATTTTTCGATCCCGGTCAGGCCCTGGTTGTCCACATTGACCGACCCGACAATATGGCCGGCGGTGGGGCCGCCCGGATAAAACCGCTTGTTTTCCGGCAGGAACTTGATGCCCGGCAGACCGAGATTATGGATCCGGTTCGCCTGATCCGGTGTGAGTTCGCGCTTCAGCCAGGCAAACCCGGCCCGGCTTTCCAGACGGCGGCGGACCACGGCAGGAGCCAGGTCCGGAAGGACGCTCATCAGGCCTTCCACGGTCTCATCCACATCCTGGACACGGCGCGGTTCGGCGTAGAGCGAGGCGGTCTTGATATCGGTAGCAAGGATCTCGCCGTTGCGGTCCAGCAGATCGGGTCGCGAGGCGGCGACGGAATCCTGCGCCGAAATCAGGGCCGGGGACTGTGTTTCGTCCATCTCGGCCAGAAGCACGAGGCGGCCTCCGATCATCAGATAGACGAAAGCAAACGCCATCATCGCAAGGTAGACGCGGGACTTGACCGCGCTGGAAGACACGGAACCACGCACCGGACGCGGTTTTGCGCGGCGAACCTGAAGAATGGAACCTGTGTCGTGGGTTACCGCCATGCCGCCGCCCTTACCTGATGACCTGGGAATTGCCGGCGTATCCGCCCATCGGATCGGGTCCGCCGACCGGCTTCAGTTGCACCGGACGGACCGGGAGATCCTCTGGCGACACGATCTGGTTCACGTCCAGCGGCTGGAGTCGAAGATAGGAATTGTACCGTTCGACAAGATGCTGCAGCCGCTCGGGCTGATTCAGCGCGCTCCATTCCGCCTTGAGGAGGCGGATGTTCTCCCGCTCCACGTCGATCTGCTGCTGCAGTTCGGCAACCCGCGACGCCGATTTCTTGGCCGCAAGCTTCATGTCATAAACCGCGGCCGCGCCGATCACGACGGCCAGCACGAAGAGTATGTTGAGATAGCGTCCCACCTCAGCCTCCTAATCCGTCAAATTCGGCAAGCCTTGGGACGCCCGCCGCGTGAATGTCGAGCTCGCGCGCCGGGGCATCGGTCCGCCGGCCCGCGCGAAGACGCGCGGAGCGAGCGCGCGGATTGGCCTCCGTTTCGGCCTCCTCCGCTTCCACCGCCTTGCGCGTGAGCAATTCGAATGTCGGTGGCGGCACGTCTTCCTCCGGCATGTGCCGGGAACCGCCGCCCCGGGTTTTGGTCCGATCCTGGAAGAACCGCTTCACGATCCGGTCTTCCAGGCTGTGGAAGCTGACCAGAACCAGCCGTCCGCCCGGTTTCAGGATCCGCTCTGCCGCGCCAAGCGCTCGGGCCGCCTGATGAAGCTCACCGTTGACGTAGATGCGCAGCGCCTGGAAGGTCCGGGTCGCCGGATGGATCTGGGCCTTTTTCGGAGACCGTCCGAGCACCTTTTCGATCAGGGCGGACAGTTCCGCGGTCCGCTCGAACGGCTTTTCCTTGCGCGCATTGTCAATGGCATGGGCGACGGTCGTCGCCCGCTTTTCCTCGCCGAGCAGGCCGATGATGCGGATCAGGTCCTTCACCGGCATCCGGTTGACCACGTCGGCGGCGGACGGACCGGCCTGCTCCATGCGCATGTCGAGCGGCCCGTCGCGCAGGAACGAGAACCCCCGCTCCGCCTGATCGAGCTGCATCGACGACACGCCGAGATCCAGAACCACGCCGTCGACATGTTCGAAACCGGCATCCCGCGCATGGGTGTCCAGATCGGCGAACTGGCCGGGAACGAGTGTCAGACGCCCCTTGGCCTCATCGACGAGGGGCTGACCGCCCGCAATCGCATCCGGATCGCGGTCGATGCCGACGACGGATGCGCCGGCCTCCAGCAGCGCGCGGCTGTAGCCGCCTGCCCCGAAGGTCCCGTCGACAATCACCTCGCCGGATTTCGGATCGAGATATTTCAGAACCTCTTTCAGGAGAACCGGCACATGACGCACAGGTCCGCCGGCATCCGAAGCAGGGCTTCTTTCGCTCAGCGCCATCATGCCGGCCCTCCTGGCAAGGGTGTCGGGGCCACCTGCCCCGACAGCATCGCGAGCGCGCGCTTTTGGGCCTCCGCGCGATGCTCGCGAAACTTTTCCGGTTCCCAGATCTGAAACTTGTATCCGAGACCGGCGAAGGTGACCTGATCGGTTATCCCGGTGTGGTCCCGGACCATATCGGAAATCATGATCCGGCCGTCGCCGTCGATCTTCGGCGTCTCGCTGGCGCCGAAAAGGGCCACGGCCAGCGCGTCGTGATCCGGCGACAGCTTGGCGAAGGCGTCGAGCCGGGTCTGGATTTCGCCCAGGAGTTCGTTGCCGCCCGCATCGATGGCGGGACAATGGGGAGAGGCGATGCAGTAAAGGCCTTCAAAGCCGTCGCGCGCAAGAACCGCACGGAAGGGTGCCGGGATCGAAACACGACCCTTGGCATCCAGCCGGTTGGTAAAATGCGACACAAAACCGGCCATAACACCCCTCTAAGCAGGCAAAACTGCCTGACCAAGCCCAAGTTCCCCCTGAATGAAAGAAGACGGCCGGTTTCCGACCTGGTTTGACACCAAATATGAGCCGCCGTGACCGCCCTGATATGGGCCGCCAATCCCCATTCTGGGTTTTTATGGGATACCATGGGATCTTATGGGACGTCAATGGAATCCCATGGTCGTAGACCTGCTTACGGACAAGTGTCAGCAATCAAAGCGATTTTGATCCTGTTAAGATTAACGAAGCCTTGACAGAGAGAGGGAATCGGAGTCCGCAAGCCGGAAAACGCGGGAGAAACCGGCCGGAAAAGGTAAAAAACTTGCGTGTATGAACGGGTTTAAAGGCTCAAAAGGCGTTTGCGTTTTGAAGGGTTTGCCTTGGATTTTCGCCGTAACGCCGCCTGTAGGCGCTTGAAAACCGCCCGAAATGCCTGTGGCCTGACAGATAGGCCGCATCCCCGACGCTTCTGTGCCCCTCATCCGAAATCAGCAAATGTCTTGCGAAACTCAGTCTGCGGTCCTGAAGGCATTCCATCGGGGACTTTCCCAGTTCCTTTCTGAAGACAAGCTGCAATGTCCTCGGGGTGGTACCCGCGGCCGTTGCAATATCAAGCAGGGTCAGGGGATCCGCGAACCGCTCGTTGATAATGGCAAGCGCCCGTTTCAACACCGCCGGGGCGGAACTGCAGACCGGACGCTCCAGAAGGGGCGAAATGCCGCTAGGCTGAGTTTCGAGCAGATGCACGATGAGATTTTCCTCGACCAGCCGTTGCTGCAATCCGTCACGGCCGGCAAAGACCGCGCCGGCCTCGGCGGCACGCACCACCGCGCGCAGCTTGACGAACCAGTCGCGCGCCGCCGCCTGCTCGAGGTCAATCCGGGGTGAGAAACGGACACCTCTGTCGAGGGGCGTCCCCGTCATCCGTTCGGCGATTTCGACGACATAGCTGCGGTCTATCTGTAGGAGAAGCTGTTCGCACCCCGCGTGCCATCGCATGGCGGTGTAGCGGTCCGGATTGAGGATCGTGGCAACACGGCTATTGGAGGAAACGGTCGTCCGGCCGTTGCGGATGGTGGCATGACCGGCAAGCGGTATCTGGATCAGGAAGAAACTGTCGAGCTCGCCCGGCTCTATCTCCACGTCCGCACCGTAGCGGATGTAGTTCAGCGAAATCGACCGGCCCTCCACCCGGTTCTGACAGGCATCGAACAGACCGCCGCCCGAAGCCATGTCCAGGCGATGGGCGCAAAAGTTCCTCGCGACAATTTCGCGTGCCTCGTCGAGATCGGCCGTCTGAAACCGGCAAAACCTGCTGAGCGGCACGGTCTTTTGATCTTCAGCCAACATCGGAAAAGTTTAGATGCGGCAAAGTCAGGCTGCAAGCGGGTCGACAAGACGCAAGGTGGCAATTTGCCGCCACCCCTTAAGTAATTTCGCAATCTGGATAAAAGAAAGCGTCGCGCCAGATTTAGGCTCACGGCTGTCAAACCATAAAAAAGGGGACAGCTATGCAACATGGAGCAGGAATAACCGGCGCTCAAGCCGGTCTGGACAACCTCGCCTGGAATGTCGTCGGCCATACCTACACGCCGAAACTCCTCAGCACCAACGCCTTCGTCTGGCATGCAGTGATCCCGGCGGACACCTTTGTCCCGCCGCACATCCACCCCACCCAGGACGAATGGATCGTCATGCTGGAGGGCAATCTGGAAGTCGAGATGGGCGGCCAGGTTCACAAGGCCGGCCCTGGCGATACCGTGCGCATGCCGATGGGCGAAGCCCACGGCATCTTCAACCGCTCGGGCAAGACCGCGACCTGCGTGTTCGGGGTCGCGCCCTCGCGCAAACTCTTCGATCTGTTCAAAGCGCTCGACGGCGTCACCGATCCGGCCGAACTCGTGCGCCTGTCCGCGTTGCACGAAGTCGACTTCCTGCCGCCGCCCGATCAGGCCTGACACGGCCCGGCGTCACGCGAAAGGAACATGAGCATGATCAACAGAAAGACTGTCGCCGTCATCGGCGGCGGCGTGAGCGGTCTTGCCGCGGCCAAGGCCTTCGACGAACGCGGTCACCGCGTCATCGGTTTTGAACGCAGCCACGATTTCGGTGGCGTCTGGGAGCTGTCGCGGTCCTATCCGGACGTGCAGACCCAGTCGCCCAAGGAGCTGTACTGCTACACAGACCTGCCCATGCCGGACGACTATCCGGAATGGCCCAAGGGACCTCAGGTTCACAAATACCTGCATTCCTACGCCGACAAGCACAAGCTGGCGCGGTTGTTCCAGCTGAACACCAACGTGCAGTCAATGGACCGCCGCGCGGACGGCAAGCCCGGCTGGACACTGACGCTGGAGGCAGCCGGCAAGACCTGGGAACAGGATTTCGACTTCGTCGCGGTCTGCACGGGGCAATTCTCCGACAAGAACATCATCACCCATCCCGGCCAGGACGCATTCACTTCCGCCGGGGGCACGGTCATTCACAGCTCCGAATACACCGACAGCGCAATGGCCGAAGGCAGACACGTGGTGGTGCTGGGCGGATCGAAATCGGCCACGGATATTGCGGTGAATGCGGCGAAGAGCGGCGCGAAGTCGGTGACGCTCGTCTACCGCGAGCCGGTCTGGCGGGTGCCCTACTTCGTCGGCGGCATCAACTTCAAGCGCCTGCTTTACATGCGCGCGCAGGAACAGCAGTTCAATTCATGGGGGCGCTCAGGCCTGGCACGGGTCATCGCCGCCGTGTTCCAGCCCCTGATCTGGGCCAATTTCCGCGGCCTGGAGATGCTGCTCAAGACCCAGCTCAAGCTCAAGAAATGGGACATGGTGCCCGATGTGCCGATCGAAAAGGACATTTCCTGTTCGGTTCCGATCGTGACCCCCGGCCTCTTCGAGGGCTTCAACGACGGTTCGATCAAACCGATCCGGGGCACTATCGACCACTACGAACCCGGATACGCGGTTCTGACCACCGGCGACAAGGTTCCTTGCGACCTCTCCGTCCTTGCGGTCGGCTGGAAACTCGGCGTGCCGTATCTTTCCCAAGAGTACCAGGACAAGCTGATCGAGCCGGACGGCCAGTACCGGGTCTACCGGCTTTCCGTGAACCCGGACCTGCCCGACATGGGCTTCGTCGGCTTCAATTCCAGCTTCTGTACGGTGCTGTCGGCCGAAATGATCGCGAACTGGCTGGTCCGGTACTGCGACGGTCAACTGGCCCATCAGCCGACCGACAAGGAAATGCGCGACAACATGGAAATGATGCTGAACTGGAGACGCAACGAACGCCCCGCCGCCCAGATCTACGGCGGCCTGTGTTCGGCTCCGTTCCACTTCAAGCATTTCGACGAGCTGCTCAGCGATATCGGCGCGAAAAAACACAAACGCTCCAATCCGCTCGCCGAACAGTTCTCCTACCCGAACGCCAAGGCCTACGGCACCTACCTGGCCAGCGCCCCGCAATATCAGGCGGGCTGAGGGCAGCTATTCTTCCGGAGGCGCCCGTTCTCGGGTGCCTCCGACTACTGATAAAGTCTCATTCTCTCCAACGTTACCCCGGCCAAGCGAAAGCGCGAGCCGGGGCCGGAGAGGCAGAGGCCTACCAAATTCAACAGAGTGATACGGACAAAGACCTCGGCTCGCCGGTCCCGGATCTCCGCTACGCTGCGTCCGGGATGACGAAATCAAGCTTTGTCATGTTGCTTAAAGAAATCGTCGGAAAGCGAGGCTATTCACCTCAAACCGCGCTGTCCCGAATAGACAGAAAAAAGGACCAGTCGGCCTGTAAGCCGGGTTCTGTATGGCCCGCTTGCGCGGACGTGACAGCCATTCATCTGGGACGTCTGTTGCCAAACGCCTCTAGCAACCTACCCGGGCAGCAAGCCTGGAAACCGGCCGGGCTTGCGCCCATGCTGCCCCTATTCGGTTTTACTCCCGGTGGGGTTTACCATGCCGCCTCCGTTACCGGCGGCGCGGTGGGCTCTTACCCCACCCTTTCACCCTTACCGCGGACAGGTCCGCGGCGGTTTGCTTTCTGTGGCACTTTCCCTGAGGTCGCCCTCGCCGGGCGTTACCCGGCACCGTGTCTCCTTGGAGCCCGGACTTTCCTCCACCGCGGCCTTTCGGCGCTTGCGGCAGCGGCTGTCCGACCGACTGGTTCCGCTGCCATATTTGGGTTTGCACATCAGGTCAAGCAAGGCGGATCAAAACTCCGCCGCCCCGGCCTCGCTGTCCCGCGCTTCCCCGGAAGGCCGCAGCAGCATTCTTTGGTAGAGGTAGCCGATGCCGATCAGTGTCAGACCGAGCCCGATGAACGAGAGCGCCCTCAGGACGCCTTCCAGCGCCGACATGTCGACAAGAAACACCTTGAGCACCACCAGACCGATCACCACGCCGGAGACCTGACGAAGGAAGATGGAATTTCGCACCAGACCGGCAAGAAGACAGGTGACACCGACCACAAGCCAGACGATGGAATAGACGTAGTTTTCCAGGTCCGAAACAGGTTGGGCAAGCAAATAGTCCGGGCTGAACAGGTTGCGGATGGTGAGATTGACGAAGGCAAACCCCATCGCTGCCGAAAAGATGGCAACCGCCATGGCATAGGGCCTCGGCCGCACCTGCCACGCCTGCCGGGCAAGAATGCCGAACAGCAGGAACGGCAGGCCGTAGGCAAAGCTCACCCAGTTGACGACGATCCCCGCTCCGACCTGCGCGCCGGTTACAAGCGGATTGAACTCGATGAACAGCTCCAGCGCGCCATAGACCATGCCGCCCGCACCGATCCAGATGGACGCCTGTTCCAGCACGGACCCGCGCTCCCCCGGCAGGAACCGCGTAAGGCCGAGCGAAACCGCGCCGCCGATAATGACCAGCATCGCCGCCGCCTGAAATTTCGCTTGCCAGGCGTCAAAGCGGAAATGCGGATCCACCCAGTGCAGGGCCAGCATGGCCAGGGTGACCACCACCGAGACGATGGCAACGGCCTGCATCCGCCCGGCGGAGTAGTCATGTCCCCTGGCGGTGAGCAGGTACGCGGAAAAGACGAGCCCGAGACAGGGAACGCCGTAGCCGTAAAGCAGCGCGTTGAAGACCGGCGTCGTTCCCAGCGCCTCGCCGACGATGAACGGATCCCAGATCAGGCGCAGCACATAGGGGATCGCGGCAAAGGCGGTCAGATATCTCAGCGCCGGCTCCGGATAGCGCCGGTAAACGAGGGCGAAAGCGGGCACCAGAAGGCCGAGCGCAACCGTCAAGGCGGCTTCCTCCAGGGCGAAACAGGCGGCAAGAGTGAGTGCCGAAAGGGCGCCGACCAGCCAGGCGGCAACGCAACCGCCGTCCCCTTCCGGCAGCCCGGCATTGCGTTTCAACCGGTCAGCAATAACGAGGAACACGATGCAGATTGCCAGTGCCAGACCGGCGAAGCTCCAGGACACCTGCCAGCTCTCGACCCGCAGATAGGCGATCGACAGCAGGCCCAGCGCGCCCAGCGCCGCGCCGCTGGCAAGGTATGTCCTGGCCGCGGAACGCCAGGAACCGACGGCCGCCAGCGCGGTCATGAACAAGGCCGCGCAGGCGCCGTATAGCGAGAACGCCGAGAGCGCCTCCCGGTATTCTGCCGGCAACGGCGTAATGATCCCTGGCCAGGTCCCGTAGTCCGGGCCGGTGAGAACGTCGGAGACATTGAGAGGCACGCCCATGCGGTAATACGACCAGAGCGCGGCGAGCAGCGGCGCGAACAGGACAAGGCGCAAGGCCGAATGGAAATAGACAGCCGTAAACGGCAGGACGATCAAAAGGACAGCCTCGGCCAGATAGGCGCCGCCCGCATGGGAAAACTGGACATGGGCCGCCAGAGGCAGGGCAAAAAGCGACAGGACGACCGTCGCCGCATAATCGACCGGCTCCGCTCGTTGCGGATCGGCCGGATGCAGTTTCCAGACGAAGCCGAAATAGGCAATCGCAATACCGCCCGCCGCATAAAGGATCAGCAACAGCCTGTCGCCATTGGCGGCTGCAACCTCAAACAAAAGCCCGTAACCGATGAGACCGGCAATCGCGCTGCCCGCAAGCCAGAGCCACAGGCGGAACCTGCCGATCGCCACGCCGGCCGCCGACACGGCGAGAACGTACAAGACCACCGGCAAAAGCGCGCTGCTGGGCGAACTGATCATGAACGGCACTGCATAGCTGCCGAGGATACCAAGGGCCGCGAGTGCAGCTCCATGGAGCAAAGCGGCCAGCATGGCCATCAACGCCAGCGCACCGAGGAGAAGAAAGGCCGGCCCGGGACCGATAAATCCGTAAAGACCGTGGGCCGCATAGGTGACCGAAAAAAGCGCCACCGTGCCCGCTGCGGTCAGGGTTGCCGGAATGTTGGCGACCTCGAAACCGGGAAAGGAAAACTGGCCCGGTCTGCGCCGGCTCCATTCGCCGGCAGCAAGCAGAAAAAACCCGAACAGCGCGCCGAGGAGGAGCCGTACTTCCGGACCGAGAATGCTGTTTTCAATCGCGTATTTCACCAGAAACACGCCGCCCAAGGCCAGGGTGACACCGCCGGCCCAAACGGTCCATTTGCCTCCGATGATGGTTTCACGCCCCGGCGCCCCCGCTGTTGCAGCGGGAATTTCCGACACTTCGGGAGAGGCTTCGGAATATTCGGGCTGCGCTGCCGCCGGCGCTTCTTCGGCCGGAGAAACCGTCTCGACGGCCGGGCTGGTTGCCCGGTCCTGCCTCTGTTCAGGTCCGGCTTCCGGGCGGCCGCCGCCGATCCCGGATTTCATGACGTCCAGTTCCGCCTGAAGTCTGCGGAACTTTCGGTTCAAACTGGTGACTTGATAGGCAAGTACAAATAGTAGGATGACAAAGAAAAGAGCCGTGAGAACCGCCAGACCAAAAATAACTTCCAAAGCCCGTCTCCCTCACGGTTTGGCCAGAAGCATCACGACCGTTTCCCGGATCTTGAAGCCGGCGATTCCTCGCTCCCGACAATTTATTGCAGTGAACCGGCCCAGGCCTCAAGGGAATACGTCGAAAACACCGTCGCTTCCGACTGTAAAGCGCTTCACAAAGAGAACCAAAACAGCGATATTTCAGAGTTTACATATTCACTTGCAGGAATGTTGAGGATCTCCCTCCAAAACATGCCGGTAATCGCTGCCCCCTCACTGAAGTGTGAGTAGGCCTAGGTAATGAACCGGGGTGATATTAAGGTGGGCCGTTACGACATGTGAGAAAACGACACCCGCAATTCCGGACCGACGGGCCTTTTGATGGAGCAATAATGGCAGGCCGCCCGAAAAGTTTCGACAACGACACTGCGATCGATGCCTTCGTCGGGGTCTTCTGGGACCGAGGCTACGAGGCGACGTCCATCGATCACCTCCAGGCGGCCGTCGGCATCAAACGCGGCAGCTTCTATGCTGCCTTCGGCAGCAAGGAAAGCGCCTTCATCGCAGCGATAGAACGCTATGTCGAAGACGTCACGAAACTGGTCGTCGGCGAACTGGAACAAAACCCGGATCCGCGAACCGGCCTCTCGGGCATGCTGCGCCAGGTCGGTGCGTTCATGACCAGCAACAACGGACGAGGCTGCCTGCTTCTGTCCGCCCTTGCCGCGCCGCCCGAACTCTGCCCGGATCACGCTAAAAAGCTGCAATCCATGGCCGAATACGTCATGCTTCGCATCGCAGACAAGGCATCCTTGCTTGTGGAAAGGACCACCCGCCCGATGCGGATGGATGCGGAAGCGATCCACGCCTATATGACTTCGGTCCTGTTCGGCCTCAACGCCATGGCAACGGCGGGGGTAGACAACGAATCCATCCTGCTTGCCGCGGAAACCGCAGCCGATTTCATAGAGCAGGCCTAGAGCATCGTGCGCTAGGCGTCTGCCAGGCGTTGACGCAGGTCGGTCTTCAGGACCTTGCCATAGGCGTTCTTGGGCAACGCATCGATGAAGAAGTAGGTCTTCGGCCGCTTGAACCGGGCCATGTTGGCAAGGCAATGGGCATCCAGATCCGCTTGCGTGACTTTGGCCCCGTCTCTCGGCACGACGAAGGCGACAATCACCTCTCCCCATTCCTCATCCGGACTGCCGATCACCGAAACCTCGGCGACCTCCTCCAGCTGCAGCAGGACTTCCTCGACCTCGCGCGGATAGATGTTGGTGCCGCCGGAGATGATCACATCCTTCGACCGGTCCGTCAGGGTGACGAAGCCGTCCGCGTCCATCCGCCCCACATCTCCGGTCCACAGCCAGCCGTCGCGAAGGGACTTTTCCGTCGCTTCCCCGTTCCGCCAGTACCCGGCCATGACGGCCGCGCCGTGAACCGCGATTTCCCCGTCCTCGCCGACCGCACAAGACGAACCGTCTTCCTTCAGGATCCGGACCTCGACGCAGGATTGGGCGAAGCCCACCGAACCCAGCCGCTCCCGCCAGCGCGGATGAGTGCGGTCGGCCACCATCTCCCGCGGCAGGGCGGTGATCGTCATCGGGCATTCGCCCTGACCGTAAATCTGCACGAACCGTGGCCCCATGGCGGCAACCGCGTCCTCGATATCGGCCACATACATCGGCCCGCCGCCGTAGACGATGGTCCTTATGCCTTCTCCGTCGGATCCTTCCGCTTTCGCCCGGTCCACCAGCCGGCGCACCATGGTGGGCGCGGCAAACATGTGAACGCTCTTCAGGGAGCGCCCCAGCGCCAGGATTTCCGCCGGATCGAAGCCGCCGCTTTCCGGCACGGAATGGGCGGCACCGCGCAGCACATGCATGAAATTGTAGAGACCGGCGCCATGGGACATGGGAGCGGCGTAAAGCGCCACATCGTCCGTCCGGACCTCATCCACATCGACAAAATAGGAAAAGCTCATCGCATGGATATTGCCGTGGGTGATCATCACCCCCTTGGGCTGACCGGTGGTTCCGGACGTATAGAACAGCCAGGCCAGATCGTCCCGGGCGCGAGCCGCCGGCTCCGGGAGAGGTTGCGCGGCCTGCAGATCGCGAAAACGACCGCCGTCGAGTTCGATGAGTTCGGGGCCGTCAGCATTGCCATCGAGAGCGGCCTGCAGATCGCGCGCTGTCGCGGCGGACGCCACGAAGACGGCCCTGGCGCCGGAATTTGCGACAATGAAGGCGGCTTCCTTGGGATGGAGCTTGTAGTTGATCGGAACCACGGCCCCGCCGGCGTGCCAGACCGCATAAAGCAGGGTCAGGTAGTAGGGACTGTTCGGCATGTAGATCGCCACCCGGTCTCCCGGCTGCAGCTTGAGCTTGTCCGCCAGTCCGCCGGCGAGCCTGCGGGTCTGCTCCGCGAGGGCCGAATAGGTCGCGGTCAACCGGTCGCCGGAGTAGAGTGCCGGTCTTTCCGGATAGATCTGCGCGGTCCGCTGAAGCCAGATGGCAACGTTCATGCAATCCTCCCAATTGGCGGCACCAAGGTGCCACTCTTCCAGTACAATTATGCAAAAGGCGCCCGCGCCTGAAAGAGGCGCGCTCCATCCAAAGCCGGCAAAAATTGTTCATAAGCCGCAGTCGGGCAGAATACGTTCCGTTATCCTCCTGCCGGTAGAATTCGCAAATGCGCTGCCCCACGGTCGACCCTGAAGTCGTCTGTGGGTAGATTTGCAAATAAAACAACAACAACGAAAAGACTAGAAGCACGACATGTACACGTCCGTTCTGACTGCTTTGGGCGGCCTCGGCCTGTTTCTGCTCGGCATGCAACTCATGACCGACGGCCTTCGGTCTCTGGCCGGCAACAGGCTTCGGCACATCCTAAGGACGTCGACGAAAACGCCGCGAAGCGGGGCTGTCACCGGGGCGATTGTGACTGCCCTTCTGCAATCCTCCAGCGCAACCACCGTTGCCACGGTCGGTTTCGTCAGCGCCGGGCTCATGACCTTCCCTCAAGCATTGGGGGTCATTTTCGGAGCCAACATCGGCACCACAGTCACCGGCTGGATGGTCGTCATCCTCGGTTTCAAGCTGAAGCTCGAAGTGATCGCATTACCGCTCGTGTTCATCGGCGTGCTCTTGAAGATTTTCGGCCCCGGGGCCTGGAAAACATTCGGAACGGTGCTGACAGGCTTCAGCCTCCTGTTTATAGGTATCAGCGCCCTCCAGGACGGCATGGCCTATTTCGAAGGCATCGTCAGTCCCGATATCTTCCCGGGCGACACATGGTTCGGCCGGTTCGAACTCGTCCTGATCGGCGCCGCCGTCACGATTGTCGCCCAATCGTCCAGCGCAGGCGTTGCCACGGCCCTGGTCGCGCTCACAACAGGCGCGATCACTTTCCCGCAGGCCGCCGCGCTCGTGGTCGGGATGAATGTCGGAACCACGGCCACCGCGGTACTTGCCACCGTTGGCGGCTCGGTCGCGACCCGTCGAACCGGCTATGCCCACGTCATCTACAATCTGCTTACCGGCGTGATCGCCTTTTTCCTTCTGCCCCTTGTCGGCAATATCGCGCAGTCCCTGCAAGCCGGCCCGATCGGCTTCGATCCCCAGATCGGCCTTGTCGCCTTTCACAGCATGTTCAACATCCTCGGCGTCCTGCTGGTGATCGGTGTCACCCCGCAGTTCGCGCGCCTGGTCACGCTGCTGGTTCCCGCGCGAGGGCCGGATCTGGCGGCCCGCCTGGACCAAAGCCTGCTGAAGGATCCAGCCGCCGCTCTGGACGCTGCGCGCGTCACGGTAAGAGACATCAACCGGAGCGCCATGAAATACCTCTCCTCTCTGTTGGGAAAACCGAAACCGGCACATCCGGAACGGGAACTGGAAACCCTAGAACAGGCCGTCGAAACCGCCCGGTCTTTTGCCGGAGAAATCCGCACGCAGACGACAGATGGAGCCCTTTACGACGAACATCGCGCACTGTTTCACGATCTCGATCACCTGGAACGCCTGCTGCACCGCTGTCGCCAGACCGAGCGGATCGCGACCCAGGATGCGGATCCGGTCCTGTATAAAAAGGCCACCGATCTCAGGCGCGCACTCGACGCCGCTTCTCAGACGGACATGACGCCGGAGACGGCGGCCCACTTCAATCTTCTCAGAAAGGAACTTCGCGAAAGCCGGCACAGCTATCGCTCCGAGACGATTGACAAGGCTTCGCGGGATGAAATTGCGACCGACGATGCCATGGCGCGCCTCGACGCGATGCGCTGGCTGCACAGGGTCGCCTATCACATCTGGAGGGTCACCCATCACCAGTTGGTCGCGGAAGGAGCGATACCCGCAGCACCGCTCGCGCAGGAAGCCCGGCTTGAGACCGACGACTGATGCCGCGGACCGCCTTGTCCCTGCCTACTGCGCCGGCCCGCCGCAAATCACATAGTTGTTTCCGCAAGCTTCCTGGGCACCGGTAAAATACTCGTAGCAGGTGTTGTTGGACGGGCAGTAGTGCGGATACTTGGTATCGCAGTAGCGGCAATACCCGCTGAAATAGCCGCACAGGGCCTCGCCGGGATCGGCCGCAGGACAGGACTGGGCAACGGCTGCCCCGATCCACGACGACACCGGAGCAAATGGTTTGGCCGACGGTTGGGCAGCAGGTTGCCCGCCGTCTGCCGATTGCGCCAGAACCGGCGGATTGACGGATTTGCCTGCATCCTGTCCGGCGAGATCGCCAGCGCCTGCCCCTCCGCAGAAAAAAGAAAATGCAACGATGTACAGAAAGGTCCTGAACGTCAGCATGGCTTTTCCTCCCGGGTCACCGATACCGATGTGCCCGGATTGCCGCCCGTCAGAGCGGTTCAGCCGGTTCACGTCTTTGGTTGCACAAGGGTATGCTCACTGTCACAGAACCATCATATGCATTCTGACGCTGCCGTCTGCACGTAGTACTCCGCACGGTAAAGTATCAATGTAAATTGACTGACCTCCTGCGCGGAACAAAACCGAAATCTGGAAATAAAAACGGCCTACGCAGCAACAGTTCTGCGCAAGCCGAAGTTTTAATCACAATCAACACTTACGTCAGATTGAGGCAAGGATAGCCTTAACCTTGCTGCAGTACCGACGGCTCACCGGATTCATGCGTTTTGCAAAGTGGCCGGCATTGTAGCGCAGGATCGTCCCGCACAGATCGCCGGAGGCCCGCTTGTGGGCACCGGCAAGATAGCGCATCCCCCATTCGAGATTGGTCTGCGGATCGTAGAGCGACTTGGAAGCGCCTCGAAAACCCAGTCCGCGCGCGGTCGCCGGCTTGATCTGCATCAGCCCGACCTCGCCTGCGCTGCCGCGGGCGCGCGGATTGAAGTTGCTTTCGACCTGAACCACGGCCAGGGCGACGCGCTCCGGCACGCCGTGTTTCCTGGCAGCCGTGCGGATCAGCCGGGCATAGTTCTTGGAGCGTGGCGAGGACGCAGCGGCCTGCTTGGATACCCGGGCATGCCGGCCTTTCTTCGCCACCGTGTTTTTTTTCGGAACTTCTGCTTCGTTTCCGAATTTTCCGGAAATGAAAGTTTTCAGGCCGGAGCCGGATGCCTCGTTCGCGTGAGCGGAAAAGGAGAAGGCGGAGGCAAAAAGGCAGAGCGCTCCGACAAGTGTTTTCATAGACCGCAACATTCGTTGTGTCCTTGTTCTTGTTTGAGTAGTTGAGGAATTCATTCGAGGCGCAGAGACATGACCGCGCTATGGGACGAAAATCGGCCCGCTCAGATCACGAAATATTTCAAAATATTACAGATCGCACGGCAATTTATGGAGATTTTTACGCAATTTGCGCGGAACTTGCCCCCTTTCGGGCGAAGGCGGGGCAGAATAAGGCAAGGATCCGGCAAAAGGCCGATCCCGCCGATGCGGCCAGATACCCGCTTTATGCGTTCAGCGACGGCAATGACGCCAACAGCGCATGAAGGGTCTCTACGGTCGACTGGTCGACGATCCCGTCGACTTTCGCCTGCCGGAAGTGCCGCTGGAAGGCGGTCACCGCATTCCTGGTCTGCTCGTCGAAAACACCGGTGATCCCGACATCATAGCCGTAAATGGCCAGCATGGACTGGATGGCCTCGACCGGCTGGCCGCTGTCGCCTTCCTGCATGAAAATGCCGCCGGACGCCTGGACCGGGTCCACATAGTGGCCGATGCCATGCTGCGCCAGCAGACCCCATGGAAACTTCTCGCCCGGATCCATCTTCCGGTCCGGCGCAATATCCGAATGGGCCAGCACCCGCCATGGCGGGATGGAATGGCGGCTGCAGATGTCCCGAATCAGTTCGATCACCGCATCGATCTGAACCTTATGAAAGTCCGGATACCCTCCGTCATGGCCCGGATTGACGATCTCGACGCCGATTGAGCGGGAATTGATGTCGGTTTCGCCTTTCCAGAAGCTTTTCCCCGCATGCCAGGCGCGCCTTGCCTCCGGCACGCATTGAACGATGGCGCCGTCTTCGTAGACCATGTAGTGGGCCGAGACCTCGGCGCGTGGATCACACAGCCGCCGCAGGGCGCCTTCGGCATCGGGCATGCCCGTATAATGCAGGATCAGCATGTCGATCGGCCCGTCGCCGGCCCGGTCGTTGTGATTGGGTGATGGATGGACCCTGGCTTTCACGCCGGTATCGGTGGCTATACTCATAGGCCTCTTTCCGCGCGTATCTGCGCCCATGCGGCATTCAGGGCCGCCAGCCGGTCGTTGGCGATCTGGACGAATTCTTCGGGAACGCCGCGCGCGATCAGCCGGTCCGGATGGGTATCGCGCACCTCGCTCCGGTATTTCGTCTTCAGGTCCTCGTCACTTGCCTCGGGCCCGAGCCCGAGCACTTCGTACGGGTCGCTGTTTTCCCGCACATGGCGCGCCAGCACCCTGGAAAATTCGCGATCGTCCAGACCGAACACCTCGGCGACCCGGGCAAGATAGCTGATCTCGTCCTGGTGAACGACGCCGTCCGCCTTGGCGATGTAGAACAGGCCGTCGAGTATATCGAGCAGGGTCTTTCGGTCATAGGGAAACAGATCCGCCAGCTTTTTGGCGTAGACCTCGAATCCGGCGACATCCTGCTGCGCCAGATTGAACAGGCGGACAACGTTCCGTTCTTCGCCCGGCGGCACATGGAAAAGCTCGTGGAAAGCAAGAACCTCATCCGTGGTCACAACGCCGTCGGCCTTTGCCATTTTCGCCGAGAGCGCGATCATGGCGACCGTGAAACCCACCCGGTTCGTGCCTTCCGGCCGCGAGAGCACCAGCTGCACCAGGCGGTCGATAACCTGCGCACCGCCTGTCTGAATGGCGGCAACAATCGTCTCCAAACTGCTCCAAACGCTCACATACGGCTCCTGGCTCTGCGTCTGCCCGGCACTATCCCCGCCATGCCCGGCGATGCCTGTTTCGCGTTGGGTTCATCGGGTTTTACCGGTGGGTCGCCGGGATGAAAAGAAAGGGCGAAGGTCATTCCGTTCCAATTCTGGCATTCCGGCAACGTCGGTTTCAAACCTTTTAAAAATCCGATTCGTCGAGGCAAGGGAATCTGCAGGGATTCACGATGGCTAAACCTATCCGTTGTAGCTTGTCGGCGATTGGTAGTTTTACAGAGTTTTCGAATAAATGAAGAATGGCTCCGCCAGAAGCAGCACAGTCGTTTTCAGCGTCACAATGGCGCTGGTTCTGCTGCTTGCGTTTGGTGTCTATGCAAGCAACCGCCTGCTGACCCATTGGTTGCTGGTTCGAAACATCGAACAGACGGCCGAGCACGTTCCCCCGGCTGTGGTCTCGGCCGGGCTGACGGACGACTTCTACTCCATGCTTCCGGAAAACGCGCAGACGGGCGCGGGGCTCCGCCTCAAGACGGAAACCGGCACGACCGCGAAAACCGACAAGCCGATCCGGATTCCGGATCTGCAGATGTCCGAACAGCTGTTCTCCTTCATGTCTGCAACGCTGCAGCCGTCCGAAGTCGTTGCCAATCGCTTCGTCTCGCTCTCCGATATCAATCAGGGACCGCGTTTCGCCGATCGTCTCGCCGCGGTCTTCGCGAAGGATACCGATCCGGAGATCTTTGACGGACGGGCGCTCGGTCTGCAATTGGCGCTTGATCAGGTAGAGCTGAAAACCGCCCCATACACTGACGTTGAAATGACCTGGTGGGGCAAGGTCGAAGCGGCATCTTTCCTGATTTTCCCGCAGCAGGATGCGGAAGGGATGGTCCGCGGCGCTCTGGTGGTCCTCCTGGACAACACCAAGCGGATTGAAAGCCTGTCGATCATTACCCTGATCAGCAGCGGCATCATCGCGGCCCTGTGCCTGGCGTCGTTCCTGTTCGCCGCTTTCCTGTTATGGATGCGCTTCCACGATCAGGTAAAGACCAACCGCGACATCGAGTTCCTGGCCCACCACGATGCCCTGACCGGGTTGCCGAACCGGGCGGTCTTCAATGCGCGCCTGAACGAATCCCTGCGTCTGGCCCATGCCAAGGCCAGCAACATGGGCGTCATGCTGATCGACGTCGACAAGTTCAAGGAAATCAACGACACCTACGGCCACGGGACCGGCGACATCTTCCTCCAGATCATCGCCGACCGCCTTCGCTCCGTCTTCGGCGACCATCTGGTGGCCCGCCTCTCCGGCGACGAATTCGCCGTCATGGTCCAATCGGTTTCCGACGTGGCCCGGCTGACCAAGCTCGCCTCCGACATGCTGGCGGCAACGAAGCACCCGTGCGTCATCGACGGCAAGGAAATCAAGATCTCCCTGTCGATCGGCATTGCCCGGGCGAGCGACGGCAACTGGCGGTCTTCTCGCCTGCTTCACTGCGCCGACCTTGCCCTTTACCGGGCGAAGCATTCCGGACGCTCGACCTTTGCCTGGTACACGCCGGAGATGGACGCCGATGCGTTGAAGCGCAAGGAAATCGAGGCCGGCCTGGTGAAGGCCTTGAAGTTCGATCAGTTCGAGCTCCTGTTCCAGCCGCAGTATTCGCTGGCGGACAACCAACTCAAGGCCTACGAGTCGCTCATCCGCTGGGAACATCCGACCAAGGGGTCGATTCCGCCCGATGTCTTTATTCCGGTTGCCGAAGACAGCGGCCTGATCGAAGCCATCGGCGATTGGGTGCTGTCGCGCGCCTGCCAGGAAGCGGCAGGCTGGCCCGACAAGAACCTTCGGGTCGCGGTCAACGTTTCCGCCGCCCAGTTCATGGCCGGAGAGACCCACAAAAAGGTAGCACGCGCTCTGCGGGTTTCCGGGCTCGATCCGTCACGCCTGGAAATCGAGATCACGGAAAGCCTGCTGATTTCGAATACCGACGCCGTCGTCGAAACCCTGAACGAAATCCGAAATATGGGCGTCTCGATCGCCATGGACGATTTCGGCACCGGCTATTCATCGCTGAGCTACCTGAGCCGTTTCCCCTTCGACAAGATCAAGATCGACCGGTCCTTCATCCGTAATCTCGGCAAGGACGTCGGCACCGACGCGATCGTCACCTCGATCATAGGCCTCGGCCGCTCCCTCGATGTCGTGATCACTGCCGAAGGTGTGGAAAACCAGGAGCAGGTCACCCTGTTGCGCGCGGCCGGCTGCAACCTCGTTCAGGGCTATCTCTTCGGCCGACCGGGATCGGTGGAAGCGCATGCCAACTTCATGGCACGCAACGACCCACGGCCGGCGATGGCTCATACCAGGGCACACGCCAGCATCGCGCAGGCAGCGGAAGAACTGGCCGATGTCAGGATCGAGGCAGAGGACGAAGAGCAGAACGCGCAGCCTCCGTCTCCCTTCAGCGCGACGGGCTGAGACTCAGCCTGACGAAGACCGGTTGACCCGCGCAATCAGGTCCTCACCGGTTTCCTTGCGCTCCGAATAGCGGTCGACCAGATAGTCCTTCCGGCCACGCAGGAGCAGCGTGAACTTCATCAGTTCTTCCATGACGTCGACCACCCGGTCATAGAGCCCGGACGGTATCATCCGTCCGTCCTCGTCGAACTGCTGGAACGCCTTCGGCACGGATGACTGGTTCGGGATCGTGACCATGCGCATCCAGCGGCCGAGCACCCGCATCTGGTTGAGCGCATTGAAAGACTGGGAGCCGCCGGAGACCTGCATCAGCGCCAGAACCTTCCCCTGGGTCGGGCGAACGGCGCCGATGCTGAGCGGAATCCAGTCGATCTGGGTCTTCATGATACCGGTCATGGCCCCGTGACGTTCCGGCGAACACCACACCTGGGCTTCCGACCAGGCGCTCAGGTCACGGAGCTCCTGCACCTTGGGGTGCTCCGGCCCGGTATCGTCCGGCAGCGGCAGACCGGACGGATCGAAAATCCGTGTCTCCGCGCCGAAAGTCTGAAGCAACCGCGCAGCTTCCTGGACGAGAAACCGGCTGTAGGACCGCTCGCGCAGGGAGCCGTAGAGCAGCAGGATCCGCGGCGGATGGATCAGGTCTTCAGGTGTATCCAGCTTCTGCCGGTCGATGGGCCGGAAGTGTTCGGCGGCGATGTTGGGAAGGTCGGAACAGTCAGGCTTTTCTGTCGTCACCGTCACGCGCCCTTCTTCACCACCTCACCGTCCTCCTTGACGAAGTCTCCGATGTCCCGCGGCAGAAGGTCCAGAACCGTTTCGGACGGCCGGCACAGGCGCACGCCCTTTTCGGAGACCACGATCGGCCGGTTGATCAGGATCGGATGCTCCATCATGAAATCGATCAGTTCGTCATCCGACCACTTGTCTTCGCCGAGCCCCAGTTCGTCGTAAGGCGTCCCCTTCTGGCGCAGCACATCGCGCACCGGCAGACCCATGCGCTCGATCAGGCTGACCAACTCGTCCCGGCTCGGCGGCGTCTTCAGATACTCGATAACGGTCGGCTCGACGCCCGCCTTGCGGATCATCTCCAGCGTGTTGCGCGAGGTGCCGCATTTCGGGTTGTGATAGATGGTCATTGTCATGTGCTCATAAGCCTTCTGTGTTGGCCGGCGCCTCGACGCCGCAAATTTCCGGTCTGCCGCCGCAGCAATCCTCCGTCAGGAAGCCGAGCAGAGCGCGCATCCGGTCGAAACAAACCACATAATAGATCCGGCGCCCCTCGCGTCGGGACGCCACCAGCCCGCCGCGTTCGAGCGCCGAAAGATGGAAGGACATCCGCGTCGGTGCGACCGACAACGTGTCGGCGATATCACCCGATGCCATGCCCTCCGGCCCTGCCCTCACCAGCAGCCGGAAGGCCGCGAGCCGGTCTTCCTGGGCAAGAGCCGCAAGCGCGGCAATGGCGGCGTCATCCTTCATATTTCGACATTACAAGAATATTTGTAATATTCAATCGGCCAATTTGACACCGCGCCACATTCATCCGGTGTTTGCCGGAATGCGCCATAATCCGATTGTCAGTCATCACATGGCGGCGGCGGCGCGTGCGGCCTGGTCATAATTGCCTGAAACCAGACGCAGGGTCGCGGCAAGCCGGGACAGTTCGTTCTCGTCGAGCCCCAGTGCCTTCATCGGCTTGATCAAGATCGCTTCGCGCAGGCGACGGTATTCCAGGCAGGCGGTTTCGCCGCTTTCCGTGATCTCGGCCGTCTTTTCCTTGCCCCGTCGGCCGGAGGTAATGAGACCCGCCTTCTCCAGCTTCTTCATGGCATAGGTCACCGTGTGCGTGTCTTCGATATTCAGCACGAGGCAGATATCGGACAGCGTCTTCGGACGTCCGCGGTGGTTGATCGTATGCAGGACAAGCACATCGAGCGGGCTCATGCCTTCGGTGCCCGAAGCCGCCATGCAGCGCACCATCCAGCGGTGATAGGCGTTGACCATCATGGTTACGGCGAACTCGACTTCCGACAACGCCGGCATGGCGCCGGAAGCCAGATGGGCAGACGACACCACAGGGCCAATGCTTGTGGGCTGATCCGGTGTCTTGTCACTCATTGGCATTTTCCTTGTCCTCCCAACCGCCGCGCAACCGGCTGGCTTCTTCGCGCCCCTTCTAATGCGACATCATGTTCTGGGGCAACCACAGGGCCAGCTCGGGGAAGATCACGATCAGCACGACCGCCAGGATCATAAGCAGGAAGAACGGCAGGGCCATTCGCGCAACCTTGAAGATGTTGTGGCCGGTCATGCCCTGCAGCACGAACAGGTTGAAGCCTACCGGCGGCGTGATCTGGCTCATTTCCACGACCAGGACCAGATAGATGCCGAACCAGATGAGATCGAGACCGGCCTGTTCGACCATGGGCAGGATCACCGACGTGGTCAGCACGACGACCGAAATCCCGTCCAGGAAACAGCCGAGCACGATGAAGAACACGGTGAGCGCGGCCAGCAGTTGCAGCGGCGACAGGCCGAGAGAACCGATCCAGCCGGCCAGTTCCCGCGGGATACCGGTAAAGCCCATGGCGACGGTCAGGAAGGCTGCCCCCGCCAGGATGAAGGCAATCATGCAGGACGTTCGCGTCGCCCCCATCAGGGCATCGGTAAAGCTCTTCTTCGTCAATGTACCGGAAGCCCAGGACAGAAGAAGTGAAAGGACCACACCAATGGCTGCCGCTTCGGTCGGCGCGGCGAGGCCCGCATAAATCGAGCCGATCACACCCGCGATCAAGGCAATCACCGGAAACAGGCGGCGGGTGGCCTTGACCCGGTCCCAGAATGGGATCTGTGGCTCCTTTCCCGGCATCTTCGATGCATTGAGGGTGGCCCAGATCGCGACGTAGCCCATGAACAGCACGCAGAGCATGGCGCCCGGAATGACGCCTGCAATGAACAGACGAGCAATCGACTGCTCGGTGGCGGCCCCGTAGACGATCAGGATGATCGACGGCGGGATCAGGAGACCGAGCGTTCCGGATCCGGCCAGCGTTCCAATCGCCATCCGTTCGTCATAGCCGCGCTGCTTCAGTTCCGGCAGGGACATCTTGCCGATGGTGGCGGTGGTCGCGGCCGACGAGCCGGAGACCGCGGCGAAGATCCCGCAGCCCAGGATATTCACGTGCAGCAGCCGTCCGGGAAGATTGCGCATCCACGGCGACAGGCCGGCGAACATATCCTCCGACAGGCGCGAACGGAACAGGATCTCACCCATCCAGATGAACATCGGCAGGGCGGTCAGGTCCCAGGAATTGGCCGCCCCCCAGACGGTGGTAGCCAGCACCGGACCGGCCGGAGCCGACACCAGAAGCATCATGGCGATCAGCGCGACACCGAAGAGCGCGACGGCGACCCAGATACCGGTGGCCAGCGCCGCCAGCATGCCCAGTCCCAGGCACAGGGCGATGAGGGAAAGATCCATTATTCCACTCCCTCGATCGCATCGCTGCGGTCGGGCGCCTGATAGCTGACCGGTCGGCCCTGCAACGCGCTCAGAAAATCATCCAGGATAGAGATCGCGAAAACGGCTAGACCCGTCGTCATCACCAGTTGGGGGATCCACAGCGGAACGGGAATAATGCCGAAGGAAACCTCGTTATAGAGGTAGCTGTCATTCACCATCCAGCCCGCATGCCAGGTGAAGAACCCGACAAGCACCAGCGCCACACCGAGACACCAGACCTCAAAAGCCTTCGCGACCGGGGCCGACACATGCTGCAACAGGATGGAAACCCGAATGTGGTCGCCCATGCGCAGCGTGGAGGCGAGCGCCAGGAACGAGGCGCCGACCAGCAGGAACCCGGCGATTTCAGCAAGAGAGGGAACCAGTAGGCCGAGCGGCTCAAAGCCGATCAGCTTTCGAAACCCGTCGATGAGCCGGCAGGACACCTGGATGACGACAAGACTGGCAATCGTTACGAGACAGGCAGCGGCCAGTCCGCCGGCCAGACGGTAAAGCCCGTTGAGAAAGGCGCGCATAGGCAGGGTCTCCCGCGCAGACAGGAACCATAAAAAGACGAGAGCCGGGCGCATTGCCCGGCTCTTTCATAGGATCGCTTACTTGGAAAAGGCTTCGATGATCGCCTTGCCATCGTCACCGGCGCTGTCCTGCCATTCGACAACCATGGTCGCACCGATTTCCTTCAAGGATGCCTGCAGCTCCTCGGAGGGAGCGGCAACCGTGATGCCGTTGTCCTTCAGCATCTGGGTCTTTTCGGCGGTTTCCGCCTTGGAGGCTTCCCAGCCGCGGGTTTCCGCGGTGGCGGCAGCTTCCATGACAGCTGCCTTTTCAGCGTCGCTGAGGCCGTCAAAAGCCGTCTTGTTCACGAAAACCATGTTCTTCGGCAACCAGGCCTGGGCATCGTAGTAATGGTCCAGGTAGTCCCAGGCCTTGGAGTTCGCACCCGTCGACGGCGAGGTGATCATCGCTTCGACACGGCCGGTGGAGAAGGCGGTCGGCAGGTCCGGCACTTCCACCTGGGTCGGCACGGCGCCGGCCAGCTGGGCGATCCGTTCGGTCGACGCGTTATAGGCGCGGAACTTCAGACCCTTCAGGTCGTCGATGGTGTTGATGTCCTTCTTGGCATAGATGCCCTGCGGCGGCCACGGCACGGCGAAGAGCAACTGCAGCCCCTGCTCGCCGAGCTTCTTTTCCAGGAACGGCTTGGAAGCCTGGTAGAGCTTGAAGGCATCGTCATAGGACGTTGCCACGAACGGCACGGAGTCCACGCCGAAGACCGGGTCTTCGTTCGACAGGCGCGACACCAGCACTTCGCCGATCGGCGCCAGGCCCTTGCGGACCGCGTTCTTGATTTCCGGATGCTTGAACAGCGAACCGGCGGAATGGATCTGAATGGTCAGCGAACCGCCGGTCTTGTCGGAGACGTCCTTGGCGAATTCGGCGATATTGACCGTGTGGAAGTTGCTGTCGCCATAAGGCGTCGGCATGTCCCACTTCGTCTGCGCGGAAGCGGAAGCAAGACCCGACAGGCCGATAACGGCGGCAGCGGCAAGGCGAACGCCTGCCCTCGAAAGATGACGTGAAAGCAGCATATTACTCTCCTCTTGGAAGCGGGACTTTTGTCCTCGTTCGGTGACCCGGCCAACCCTTCCCGTCGCTTTGACGAGAGGGCAAAACCAAGTCCAGATGACAGGCTAGACGCAGCGGAAAGAAATATCAACAATTTATCGACAAATTGTAATTGTTTGCATTATTCTTGAATACGATAATCGATGCACGGGGGAGAAGAAGCCATGACCGTCCGATACGAAATCCTGGTCCCGGGCTCGAGCCTCGCCTTCGAAGGCGGATTCTTCGGCATCTCTTCCATTGTGCTTGTGGAAGCCGGCGGCAAGCGGGCGCTGTTCGATTGCGGCCATGGCACCACGCGCCGTCTACTGCGCGAACAGCTTGCACGGCTGGACCTCGCCCTGGATGACATCGACCTCCTGATCTTCTCCCACGGACATTTCGACCACGTCCTGAACCTGGACCTGTTTCCGAAGGCGCCGATCCTGATGAGCCGCGACGAACGCGACTATGTCGAAACACCGTTTGAAGACGATCCGGCGACGCCGCGCTATCTGCCCGCCCTGCTTTCAGACCGCGACGTTCAGCTGATCGACGGCGAGGCGGAAATCCTGCCCGGCGTCACCGCCTTCCCGACCCCCGGCCATGCGCCGGGGCATATCTCGCTTGAGCTTGCCGCCAAGGACGGTCCCGTCGTGCTGGCAGCAGACGCATTGAAGACCGCCCGCGAGGCCCTTTCCGGCATTCCGGACATGGAGATCGATCCGCAGAAGCGCGGCAAGGCTGCAATTCAGGAAGTCCTGCGCCGCGGCAAGGTGATTGTGCCTGGCCATCACCCGACCCTCTACAAGGACGAGACCGGAAATCTCACCTGGAGCGACATCCAGGAAATGCCGCTCCTGATCCGTTAAGCGGTCTGGCTCTGAGGCAATCTGGAAGCGGATGCGTTGCAGGTCGCAAAGACCCTGCGCAAGGCGATGACGAAGAAACCGGCCGGGGCGAGCGCGATCAGCGAGACCGGGACGACCACGCCGTACCCCCGGCTGACGAACATCGCGACGGTCACGGCAAACAGCGACACCCGCTCATAGCGCAGGAACCCGCCTTCCATCCCGAGCCGGGTGATCAGCACCAGCGGCACGACCAGCAGGGCCGTGTCATAGTCGAGGAAATAGGGCGATGCGACACCCGCACCTGCCACCAGCAGCGCGCCTTTCAGCGCCATCGGCACCGGACGGGACCAGGCCCAGACGACCGAGAGGAGAACGCTGCCGGCAACAACGACCTGAACCCCCATCGCAATCTGGGCTGTGACCCCGAACTGCCTTAAAAAGCCGTAGGGCGAGGCGTATTTCTGCATGGGAACACAAGCCTCAAGCAGGCAGCTCTTGACGAAATCCATGCTCGCCAGAAACGCGAACCAGGGTTCCAGCCCGAAAAGAAGCACACTAAGCAGCGCAATCCCGACACTGGTCAGGGCGGCTGAGAGGAAGGCCCTGTATTCCCGCCCCGCCAGCAGGGCAAAGGGAATGAGCAGCCCCATATGCGGCTTGTAGGCCAGAAACCCGATCAGGACACCGGCCAGCAGCGGACGCCCTTTCTCAAGGGCCACGATCGCGCCGCCGATCAGGACCGCATTCAGGATACCGTTCTGGCCGTAAAGGACGCAGAAAAGCACCCCTGGAAAGACAAGCGCCATCCAGCTCGCCTGACGGCGCTTGGCAAGCAGCGCGCAGACAAAGGCCAACAGCGCCAGACCAAACACCTGGAAGGCGATCGCGGCCACCGGATAGGGAACGAGCGCGAACGGGAAGATATAGAGAAACCAGGTCGGCGGATTGAAAAAGCCGAGCCCTGTCTTTCCGAACACGTCCTTCTGGAAATCGACAAAGGCATGAAAATCGTAAGGGGTCAGGAAATCGCCCTTGAGCGCGAAATGGGAACCGCTCCAGAAGGCGATGAAATCGCTGAAGAAAGTGTTCGAAATTCCAAGCGGCCGGTTTGCGAGCTCGATACCGATCCGGGCCGCATACACAGACAGGATGAAAACGGCGACACCTTCAAGCAAAGGCCTGGAACCGAGAACACCGTCGATCCGATCCAGGACGCCGGTCCGGTCTGCCGGACTTTCAGTTTCAGTCTGCGCCATCGCCGGTATGTCCCGATCATCAATTGAGGCGTCCAGCTATACGGCGATCGCTTTAAAATCGGCTAAACAGGCGGAAATTGATCGCTTCGACATTTTTTCATCGACAATTTATCGATAAAATGTAAACGTATGATCAAGCCGAGGCTGGTTATGGCAGGCGTGATTTGAAACGGCGCACGGAATCGCGATAGCCAAGCCGACGGGACGACGACAATCAAAAGAGGGTAAGAACATGACGGCCAAATGGGATTTCTGGATCGATCGCGGCGGCACCTTCACAGATATCGTCGGCCGCGCGCCGGACGGCAGCATTCACCCCCACAAGGTGCTGTCCGAGAATCCCGAAGCCTACCGCGATGCCGCCATCCAGGGGATCCGCGAGCTTATGGGCATCGAAACCGGGGCTGCCATCCCGTCGGACCGGATCGCGACCGTCAAGATGGGCACCACGGTTGCGACCAACGCGCTGCTGGAACGCAAGGGCGAGCGCACCGCGCTCTTTATCACCAAGGGGTTCCGCGACGCGCTGGAGATCGGCTACCAGGCCCGGCCCGACATCTTCGCCAAGGAGATCATCAAGCCGGAACTGCTCTACGAACAGGTCTACGAGATCGACGAGCGCGTCCGCGCCGACGGCACGCTGGAAACCGCGCTCGACGCCGGTGGCGCTAAAAAAGCCCTTCAGGCGGCCTATGACGACGGCATCCGCTCCATCGCCATCGTCTTGATGCATGCCTACGCTTTTCCGGACCACGAGGTGAAGCTCGCGGCACTCGCCCGGGAGATCGGCTTTCCGCAGATTTCTGTTTCCCATGAAGTGTCCCCGCTGATGAAACTGGTCGGCCGTGGCGACACCACTGTTGTCGACGCCTATCTGTCGCCGATCCTGCGCCGCTACGTGAACCAGGTGCAGGAGGAACTCGGCGAAGGTCCGCGGCTGATGTTCATGCAGTCGTCCGGCGGCTTGACCGCCGCCGACCTGTTCCAGGGCAAGGACGCGATCCTCTCCGGCCCGGCCGGCGGCGTCGTCGGCGCGGTCGAGACCTCCAAGATGGCCGGCTTCGACAGGATCATCGGCTTCGACATGGGCGGCACCTCGACCGACGTCTGCCATTACGACGGCGACTACGAACGCGCCTTCGAAACGGAAGTCGCCGGTGTGCGCATGCGCGCGCCGATGATGATGATCCACACGGTTGCGGCTGGTGGCGGCTCGATCCTGCACTACAAGGACGGCCGTTTCCAGGTCGGCCCGGACTCCGCCGGCGCTAACCCCGGCCCGGCCTGTTACCGCCGCGGCGGCCCGCTGACGGTCACCGACGCCAACCTGATGACCGGCAAGCTGGCCCCGGAGTTCTTCCCGAAGATCTTCGGTCCCAACCGCGACGAGCCGCTGGACGAAACCGCGGTCAGAACAAAGTTCGCCGAACTGGCGGACAGGATCGGCGACGGCCGCTCACCGGAAGACGTCGCCGACGGCTTCCTGAAGATCGCCGTGGAAAACATGGCCAATGCCATCAAGAAGATCTCCGTCCAGCGTGGCTATGACGTCACCGAATATGCGCTGACCTGCTTCGGCGGCGCCGGCGGCCAGACCGGCTGTATGGTCGCGGACACGCTCGGCATGACAACGGTGATCGTGCACCCCTTCTCCGGCATCCTGTCCGCCTACGGCATGGGCCTTGCCGACATCAGCGCCAGCCGCCAGCAGGCGGTTGTCAAGCGCCTGGAACAGAACCTCCTGCCCGAACTCGACAAGCTGCGCGACGAACTTGCAGCGATCACCGAAGCCGAGCTTCAGTCCCAGGAGATCGGCCCGGATACGCGGCACACGCGCGCCATCGTGCACCTGCGCTACGAAGGCAGCGACACGCCGCTGCCGGTCGATCTCGCAGGCCTCGACGCCATGCGCTACGCCTTCGAGGAAGCCCACAGAAAGCAGTTCGGCTTCGCCTATAAAGAAAAGCCGGTCGTGGTCGAGGCGCTGGAGGTGGAAACCTTCGGCGGCGGCGCAGGCATTTCCGAACCGGATCTGGGCCTCTCAGGAGAAATCCCCGCAGCGGCGACGGCGACGAAATTCTTCTCCGACGGCGCCTGGCACGAAGGCAGCATCTACAAGCGCGACGCGCTCAAACCGGGCATGACCGTCGACGGTCCGGCCCTGATCATCGAACCGCACGCGACCATCGTGGTCGAGCCCGGCTGGCAGGCGCAGATCAATGCCAAGGATCACGTGATCCTCAACCGCGTCGTTCCGCTCGCACGCGCCGAGGCCATCGGCACCCATGCCGATCCGGTCATGCTGGAGGTGTTCAACAACCTGTTCATGTCGATCGCCGAGCAGATGGGCGTGACCCTGCAAAACACCGCCTATTCGGTGAACATCAAGGAGCGGCTCGACTTCTCCTGCGCGGTCTTCGACCATGATGGCGCCCTCGTCGCCAACGCACCGCACATGCCGGTACATCTGGGCTCCATGGACCGCTCGGTGGAAACGGTGATCAAGCTCAACAAGGGGCAGATCAAGCCGGGTGACGTTTTCGCCCTCAACGCGCCCTATAACGGCGGCACCCACCTGCCCGACATCACCGTGGTCTCCCCGGTCTTCGACGATGACGGCAGGGAGATCCTGTTCTGGGCGGCCTCGCGCGGCCACCATGCGGATGTCGGCGGCTCCGCACCCGGCTCCATGACACCGCGCGCCACGACCGTGGACGAGGAAGGCGTCCTCTTCGACAACTTCAAGATCGTCGACCAGGGCCAGTTCCGCGAGGCGGAGCTGGTGGAACTGCTCACCGACCACCCCTACCCCGCCCGCAACCCGCACCAGAACGTCGCCGACTTGTCCGCACAGATCGCGGCCAACGAAAAGGGCATCCAGGAACTGCGGAAGATGGTCGCTCACTTCGGCCTCGACGTGGTCCAGGCCTATATGGGCCACGTTCAGGACAATGCGGAAGAAAGCGTTCGCCGCGTGATTTCGGCCCTGAAGGACAGCGAATACGAATATCCGACCGACCAGGGCTCGGTAATCAAGGTGAAGATCACCGTCGACAAGGCGAACCGCGAGGCGACCGTCGACTTCACCGGCACGTCGGGCGTGAAGCCGAACAACTTCAACGCGCCGGAACCGGTGACCCGCGCCGCGGTGCTCTACTGCTTCCGCGTGATGGTGGAAGGCGACATTCCGATGAACGCCGGCTGCCTCAAGCCGATCCGCATCGTCCTGCCGGACGATTGCATGCTGCGCCCCTCCTATCCGGCCGCCGTTGTAGCCGGCAACGTGGAAACCTCGCAGCACGTCACCAACGCGCTTTTTGCCGCGCTCGGCGCCATGGCCAACAGCCAGGGCACCATGAACAATCTGACCTTCGGCAACGACACCTACCAGTACTATGAAACCATCTGCTCCGGCTCGCCCGCCGGCCCCGGCTTCAACGGTACCGACGGCGTCCATGTCCATATGACCAACTCGCGTCTCACCGATCCGGAAGTGCTCGAGTTCCGCTTCCCCGTGCTTCTGGAGGATTTCCACATCCGCAAGGGGTCCGGCGGAACGGGCAAATGGCATGCGGGCGACGGCACGAAGCGCACCCTGCGTTTCCTGGAAAAGATGGACTGCGCCATCCTCGCCTCCCACCGCACCATTCAGCCGAAGGGCCTGGAAGGCGGCAGCGACGGCGAACTCGGCCGCACCGAAGTCCGCCGCCTGGACGGCAATGTCGAAGTCCTGGAAGGCTGCGACCAGACCATCCTGGAAGCGGGCGAAGCCGTAACCGTCATCACTCCGACGTCCGGGGGATGGGGCAAGGCCTGAACAATCAGGGTCCGGACCCATTAATCTATCGTTCTCATGGCCCGGGGCACGCAAACGTGCCCCGGGCTTTCTGTTCCCACCACATCAGCATGAGACAGAGCCCCGCCGCGTTCGTATTTCGACGGCAGCCCCTTGCAAATTACAAAGCATCAGCGGATCAAACCGCCGCAACCTCGCGCATCGGTGGAAATATTTTCACCCACACTCTGATTTTTAACAAATTGGAAACAATAATAACCTGTAAATCGAATGAACGTATTCATCTCTACATGGCAATATTACCAATATCAAAATATGGCCAGAGGGAACCAAAAGGTAAAATATAACTATAATTGAGAAGCGAATTCACGGAATCCGGAAATATCGCGCCAGTAAACATATGCCCAAATCCAACCGCCTCATCGCTACTGACGGGTTAAAATGAACATCATCGCTTTTCGGTCGGTATCTTCCAAGATCCTCTCGCTTGTCGCCCTCCTAAGCATCGCGCTTGTTATTGTCGCCGTTGTCGGCATCTATCAGATGAACCGGATCGGCGGCGAACTGTATGCGATCGCCGAAGAGGATATTCCTCTCACGGAAACCGTGAGCGCGGTCACGGCGCATCAGCTTGAACAGGCCGTCATGCTGGAGCGAATGTTGCGTTTTGGCGGCATCAAGAGCCAGGACGCCGAAAAGGGGTTCCAAACCAGCGTTCAGCGCTTCGAAGAACTTGCCTTGGAAGTCGATGAGGTCATCGCCTCTGCGGAGAAACTCGCACGGCAGGGCCTCGATCACGCCGCGACGGCCGAGATGAAGGACAAGTTCCGAACTGTGCTGGCCAGCCTGGAGAAAATCCACACCGAACACGACCGTTTCAACGAGGATTCCCGCAAGGTTACCAAACTGATCGAGGACGGCAGGATCGAGGAAGCGAGCACGCTTGCCGAAACGGTTGAAGCGGAAGAAGAGAGCCTCGACCATGAAATGGTCGCACTGATGACCGACCTGCAGGCTTTCACCGCAAATGCCGCCCGGTCGGCCGAACAGCACGAGATCGCCGGAATCCGCCAGTTGATCATCGTCTCCCTGGTTTCCATTCTGGTCGGTATCGGCCTGTCTTTGCTCATCTCCATCAAGTCGATCAGCCGCCCGCTCAAACTGGTCACGCACGCCCTGAACCGGCTCGCAGAAGACGACACGTCGATCGAGCTGAAAACGGGCGGCGCCGATGAAATCGGCCAGTTGTCGCGGACCTTTGCCAACTTCCGGGAAAAGACGATCGAGATCAAACGCCTTCAGGCCCAGGCCAGGGAAGAGGAAGAGCGCATCGAACGGGAAAAGCGGGAAGTCACCCTGCGCATGGCCGATGAACTGGAAAACACCGTCAAATCGGTTTCCGACCGGATCAGCGAGGCCGTCAACGAACTGGCGTTGACCGCCAACCGCATGTCCGCAACGGCGGTCCAGACCTCCGAGCGCGCCAACGGTGTCGCCAGTGCGGCCGAACAATCCTCAACCGGAATTCAGTCGGTCGCGGCCTCCACGGAAGAACTGGTCACGTCGATCCAGGAAATCAGCCGGCAGGCCTGTTCGGCCATGGAACTTGCAAGTGCGACCAACGAACGTGTCGCCGCCTCCAACAAGACGGTCGAAGGCCTGTCCCATTCCGCGCAGAGCATTGACGCGGTGGTGAAACTGATCAACGACATTGCCGATCAGACCAATCTCCTGGCCCTGAATGCGACGATCGAAGCGGCTCGAGCGGGTGACGCCGGCAAGGGCTTTGCGGTCGTTGCCTCGGAAGTGAAGGCGCTCGCCAACCAGACGAGCAGCGCGACCGAGGAAATCAGCCGCCAGATCAAGGACATGCAGGCCGGCTCCAGCCAGACCGCGGAAGCCATCATGGCCATTGTCGAAGCGATCACCGACATGAACCAGCAGATCACAGGCATCGCATCGGCCGTGGAAGAACAGAATTCCGCCGCTGCGGAAATCTCGCGTTGCGTGACCGATGTCGCCCAGGGCAGCAGCGACATCACGAACAGCATCAGCGATGTCAGCCACGGCGCGACCGATTCCAGTGCCGGCGCCCGGCAGGTTCTCGACACGGTCGACATGCTTTCGGATCAGTCGGCACAGCTTCAGCGCGAGCTTGACGGCTTCCTTCTGAATATCCGCGCAGCCTGACGGCTTCAGTCGCGCTGGACCGGGAACCGGCAGTCACATCGGTTCCCGCCCTATTCCACTCTGCACCAGGGTCAGCTCCGCGCTCTTTTCGCCAGGTCAACCAAAACCCCGCGCACCTGATCCGGAGTCTGCAAAGGTTCATCGAACCACAGGCGCCGGACATCGTCACCGGCAGCAAGATCGAGCCCTTCCGGATCGAGGGTGGCAAGCCGCCAGTTCGCGGGATCGGCCCCACACAAAACTTCCGCATAAAGCTTCACGGCATCACTGTGGTCTTCGTTCATGTGGGCGACGACACCAGCCTCCATATCCGCAAACTGCAGCCAATCCCCCTCCAGGGCCAGGTCTTTGCGCTTGAGTTCATAGGCCTTACCGAAACCGCCGTTCAGGCTGGCGCGCTCAATATCCAGCCGGAAAAACGCGAAATCGCCGAAATCGACATAGAGTTCCGCCTTGGGATGGCGCGCAAGATAGCGCCGCCGCAGCCGGGCGTGATCGTCACTGCCCCGCTCGATACGCCGGGCTCGCGTAAACAGGGTAATGCGGGCATGGGCGAGCGGATCGCCCTTGCCCGGCTCGCCGACCAGCAGGGAAGAGCGCGGATCGGCCAGAATGGCCGCCGTATGGCCTGAAAGCGTGGAGGTCAGGATCACCGGCGTTCCGTCGATATCCGTTGCCAGCGCCACCCGGCTTGCCAGGGGATGGCCGGACATCGGCTCGATCGCTGCAAGCGCACCGAATCGCGCGGTTCGGATCAGGTCTTTGGCCAACCGCCGTGCGGTGTCGTCGGTTTCCCTTAAAACGTCTTTCTTCTTTTCCGGTTCCTGGTTCGGGGCCGTCATGGCATCTCCTTGAAAGCGTCCGGTTGCGAAACTTCCCTCTCTCCGCCGAGCCGGACCATAGCACTCCGTCCGAACGTGTGGAGCCATTTTCCATCGCCGGGGACCGTATTCGAAACCTGAACGCCAGATGAACGCCGGCCTCAGGATCGGTTCAGTGCCGTTCAGGCAAAGTCGTCTCATCAAATCACGGCGGCCCGACACGAACCCCCGACACGAACTTCGGAACCGCCTCAAGGAGCAAAGACGATGACCACGATCACCAAACGCGTTCTCGCAATCGCATTGACCGGCGCCTTGCTTGCTCCGGCCATTTCCACCGCCGAAGCAGGCCCCCGCCATGGCTGGAACGATCATCGCGGCGGTTGGAACGATCACCGCGGCGGCCGGGATCGCCATCAGCCCCGGCGTCACCACGGCGGCCATAAAAAGAAGAACAACAATGCAGGCGCTGCCGTTGCCGCAGGAATTATCGGCCTTGCCGCCGGCGCCATTCTGCTGGGCGCCACCAATCAGAGAAGCTACGCGCAACCGGCTCCGAGCTACTATCCGCCGGCACCTTATCCGGGCCGCGTGTCCGGCACCGGCTACCAGCCCTGGAGCCCGGCCTGGTACGACTACTGTTCGTCCAGGTACCGTTCGTTCAATCCCTCGACCGGCACCTACACGACCTATCGGGGCGAACAGAAGTTCTGCCAGTAACGGCCAAGATTTCCGCCAAGGCTGGACCGGGTGACAGGACAGCGGAACTGGCCACACGACCCGGATCTTGCCCGACGGCAACAAGGGACCGCTCTCCCCGGCGGTCCCTTCGCCCGTTCGGGTCCCTTCGACTGTTCATTGGCAAATACGATAAGTGCAGGTCTTGCCATGGCATCCGATATCCACGTGGATATGGCTTTGATGATAGCCATCGGCGCCCGGCCCCAGCACGGTGGTAAACCGCTTGCAGGCCGCGTCATGCACCGCGCGCAGGAACTGTCTTCTCGGTTCCTTATCCGGATCCTCACCGGACCAGTCGTCCGCAACCGTAACGATGTCGCCTGAAACGAACTCGAAACTCAAGATATCGAGCGCATTGCCAACGGCATGTTCCGACAGCTTGCCGTCTTCCAGATTGTTTCTCCGCCGACATTGGTACCCCGGACCGGCATGAACCGCCTTCAGGCGCTCGCCCTTGGTTTCCACGGCGATCTGCGCCAGATCCTCTTCAATCCATTTCGAAAGCGCCCCGGCAAACCGGCAGTTGACCGTCGGCTCAGGCACGAAGCCCACGTTGGCCGTCCCGTTGACGCCGGACAGCCGGACAGCGGGCGAAAATCCGCATCCTTTTTCCCCGACGATCGCCGGCAGGTCGACGACGTCCGCGAATTGCACGGTGCAAGGAACAGGCACTGCCTCAGGCATTTCATCTGCCGCTTCAGCTTCCGGAGGCGCAGTGCTTTCGCTGAACGAAAGGACCGGTTTCGGTACGGGCACGGGAACGACCGGGCTTTTCGCTTCCGGCCGCTTGTGCGGCACCGGCGTCACCGACGGCACCACGAAGCCGAAGCCGGCCGCCGGCAGACAAACTGTTGTGGCGGCCAGAAAGGCTGCGGCAATCCGGCGCCTTCCGCGGCACATGAAATCCATCCGTCCCCTTTCCTTGGAACCTCACCTGCGTTACCGATAAAAAGCACAGCAAAATACGACGATTTGGCGGCCCATAGCCAGATTACATCGAGAGACAGCCATGACTTTGGAACTCTATTCGGCATATGTCGTTGCAACACTGATCCTGCTTGCGATCCCCGGCCCGACCATCATGCTGGTCATCAGCTATGCCCTGGCGCAGGGACGCCGGTCGGCGACCGCCAGCGTGCTCGGCGTGGGCCTGGGCGATGCGACCGCCGCGACCGCGTCGCTTCTGGGCCTCGGCGCGCTTCTGGCGACATCCGCCAGCCTGTTTGCAGTCCTGAAATGGGTTGGTGCCGCATACCTGTTCTGGATCGGCCTGAAAATGTGGCGCGCACGTGCCCATGGGCTGGAAACGGTCGCGGTCGCGCAGGTACCGCCAATCAAGGTGTTCCGGCATGCCTACATCGTGACAGCGCTCAATCCGAAAGGCATCGTCTTCTTCATGGCCTTCCTGCCGCATTTCGTCGTGGCGGATGCGCCGGTCGCCCCGCAGCTCCTCCTCCTGGGAACGACCTTTGTCGTGCTCGGGATCGCCAACGCCGCCGTCTACGCCCTGGCGGCGGCGGCCATCGGAGAACGGATGCGCAGCCCCTCGCTGGTCCGTCTGATCAATCGTGTCGGGGGAGGTTTCCTGATGTCGGCGGCCTTCATGACCGCATCGTTGCAGCGCAGTTCAGGCTGAAGTCATCCGTCTTAGCGGTGGACCGCGAACGCGATCTCCGACTTCGGCGAACCCTTTTCCGGTTCACCCGGCTTTTTCATGTTCTTTTCCGCATTCTCGCGAATGGCGATGAGCGATCGGCTCGCGGCGTCATCGGTAAATTGCTTGTAGCGCTGGATGGCATCGTTGACTGCCACGCCGGACATACCCAGGTGTCGGGCCCGCATCGTCAGGATGTTCTTGAAGGCATCTTCTGAGACGCCGTTCGCCTTGCAGATGATGATCAGCGGCTTGTCCGATTTGCTGTAAACCAGCTTCGAAACCGCCGCGACCGGAAGATGGCTTACCTTGGCGAGCAGGATACCCAATTCGGTCGCCCGGTCGGAACGGGCAAACAAACGCACCGCATCGTCCAGCTTGGCCTTGCCGTTCTGGACATCCCGAATAAGCTGATCCGACTGCTCCTTGGCCTCGGAAATCCGACGCGCACGCGCGGCCACTTCCTCCGCGGCCCGCTCCGCCATAACCATGACCAGCGTGTTGTCCGCGCCGAGTTCCTTGACCCGTTCGGTGAGTTCTTCGGAAAGGAACGGCACCAGCATCCGCGCCGCATCGCTCGGCAGGTCCGTGCGATTGATCAGCGCTTCCTGAATGGCGGGATAGGCCATCGAACGGTCTACCAGCCGAAGGAACGTTTCTTCGCTGAAATTGGCACCGGCGTTATTGGCAACCTTGGTCAGGACCTGATTGTCTCCGCGTGACACGATGACGCGGGTCACGATTTCATCGACCCTTTCGCGTCCGGCGATGGCACTCAAGTGATCCATCGAACCGGTCGAAGCAATATCTGCGAGATCTTCCGCCTGAAGTACCGGAGATTCCTCCAGAACAGGCTGGGCGACATCGATCTGATCCTTGGCAAGCGTGACCATAAGGTCGTGGGGCGCAGAAGGGTGGGAACACACCCGCTTTGCCAGCGCCCGGCGGGCCTCGTCTTCAAGCTGTCCGAGCACGCGCATCACGATGTCCCCGAACATCAGACTGACCTGCTCGGCCTGATCGGAGTCCGCGGACACAAAAAGGTCCGTCAGAGCCGAAACCAGACTTTTTCGGCCACCCGTGCTATTATCTTTTGCAAGCTGGGAAAGCTTGGTCAGCATTGAGCCTCCCTGGCGCGGTTCACTCCCATTTTCGAAAGATTAGCCGGCGCGCGTTAACATTGCGCTACTATTATCGAAAATAATTATTAACGATAATCCAACGCGGCCGAAGAATTTAGATTCAAATCTCCGCTTAATTTATTTTCTTTCTACAACCTTAAAAAGAAAACTTCAAACACCACAATCTGTAAGAAGCATTGTCAAAAACTGCAGAGTTCAGCAGCGATTTTTGAAAGCCGCAGGTGCGGATCGCCTCCCCTGTTTCAACAGGCCTGCTGCAATGCAGCAACTTTTTTCCTTCGCAACCGACGCGCTCTCGCCTAAAGTTACAACGTTCTGGAAGGTAATCGGGAGGCCAAGATGATCCTGACACGCAACCTGAATATGATTGCCTTTTTCGTCGCATTCCTGTTTCTGACGGCAATCGTGCTCGGCATCTTCTGATTGAACCGACACTGTTCGGCGATCTGAACCCGAGAATAAGCAAGGCGGCACGAACCACCGGAGGAGAAGGAGTCGCCGGGTAGTTTTCCTTAAGGAAGTTAACCGGTTTACGGGGCAGATGCCCTCTGAGGACGACGACCTCCAGCAAAAAGAGTTGCCGACCAAACCGCATACCAAAATCGCGAAAGCCGGCCTACACGGCCGGCTTTCCGCGTTCTTCGGACTGCTTGCGTCGGAACGAGATCCCTGAACCCGGAACGCCGGTTCGTTTGGACGAACACAGGCCGCTCCGGATACAGACCCACTCTCAGCCACCGAACAAAAAGTGGCTTACTCCGCCGCCTCCATGCGCCGCGGATCGTAATTCAGGATCGGCGCGAGCCAGCGTTCGGCCAGGCCGAGATCCCAGCCTTTGCGGGCCGCATAATCTGCAACCTGATCCCGCTCGATCTTGCCGACGCCGAAATAATGACTTTCCGGATGGGCAAAATACAGCCCGGAAACCGAAGACCCCGGATTCATGGCGAAGCTTTCCGTCAATTCGATGCCGGTCGCCTTTTCCGCATCCAGCAGCGCAAACAGGGTTTCCTTTTCCGTGTGGTCCGGCTGGGCGGGATAACCCGGCGCCGGACGGATGCCCTGATATTTCTCTGAAATGAGATCCTCCGCGGAGAGGTTCTCATCGGGCGCGTAGCCCCACAGTTCGGTCCGCACGATCTGATGCAGCTTTTCCGCAAAGGCTTCCGCCAACCGGTCCGCAAGGGCCTGGCTCAGGATCTTGTTGTAGTCATCGCCGGCCTGGGCATAGTGCCGGGCCAATTCTTCCTCACCGTGCCCCGCCGTCACTGCAAAGCCGCCGATATAATCGGCGATGCCGCTTTCTTCAGGTGCGACGAAATCGGAAAGCGCAAGGTTCGCACGGCCACCGGATGTGCGCACGATCTGCTGACGCAGGCTGTGCAGGATCGCCCGGTCGGCACTGCGGCTTTCATCCCCGTAGACCACGATATCGTCGCCCCGCCCGGCCGCCGGCCAGAGCCCCGCGATCCCGCGCGCGGTCAGAAGCTTCTTCTCCACAATCTCGTCGAGCATCCGCCGGGCATCGTCATAGAGCGCCTTGGCCGCCGGGCCGTAGCGATTGTCGGTCAGGACCTGCGGATACTGTCCCTTGATCTCCCAGGTCGAAAAGAACGGCGTCCAGTCGATGACGGGAACCAGATCCTCAAGCGGGAAGTCGTCAAAGACCTTCGTGCCGAGCATCTTCGGCCGGACCGGTGCGGAAGCGGAGAAATCGACAGCGAGGCGGTTGGCTCGCGCCTCTTCAAGGCTGACCCGCTGCGCGTGATTACGGTTTGCATGCTTTTCCGCGATATCCACGTATTCCTCGCGGACTTCCGCGTAGAGCTTCTTGCGCTGCTCCTGGTTCATCAGCCGGCTGGCAACGCCGACCGCCCGTCCGGCATCGGTGACGTAGATCGCCTGGCCGCGCTCGTAGTTCGGATGGATCTTCACCGCCGTATGGATCCGGCTGGTGGTTGCCCCGCCGATCATCAGCGGCACGTCGAACCCTTCACGCTCCAGTTCGGCGGCCACATGGCACATTTCGTCGAGCGACGGCGTGATAAGGCCGCTGAGGCCGATGATATCGACGTTCTCCTGCCGAGCCGTTTCCATGATCTTCGCGACCGGCACCATGACGCCCAGGTCGATCACCTCGAAATTGTTGCACTGGAGAACCACGCCGACGATGTTCTTGCCGATGTCGTGAACGTCGCCCTTCACCGTCGCCATCAGGATCTTGCCGTTGGTCGAATTGCCGACCTGGCCGAGTTCTTCCTTTTCCTTCTCCATGAAGGGCATCAGATAGGCGACAGCCTTTTTCATCACCCGGGCGGACTTCACCACCTGGGGCAGGAACATCTGACCCGAGCCGAACAGGTCGCCGACGACGTTCATGCCGTCCATCAGCGGTCCCTCGATCACGTGCAGTGGCCGGTCGAACGCCTGGCGCGCTTCTTCCGTATCTTCTTCCACATAGTCGGCGATGCCGTTGACGAGCGCATGTTCCATGCGCTTGGCGACATCCCATGTCCGCCACGTCAGGTCGGCTTCCTTCTTCTGGCCGCCCTCGCCTTTCCACCGCTCGGCCGCTTCCAGCAGTCGGTCGGTCGCCTCCGGGCTCCGGTTGAGCACCACATCCTCGCAGAGCTCGCGCAGTTCCGGTTCCAGTTTGTCGTAGACGGCAAGCTGGCCGGCATTGACGATGGCCATGTCCATGCCCTTGTGGATGGCATGGTAGAGGAACACCGAATGCATCGCCTGGCGCACTCCTTCGTTCCCGCGGAACGAGAACGACAGGTTGGAGACCCCCCCCGACACATGGGCATGCGGAAGGTTCTCGCGGATCCAGCCGGTCGCCTCGATGAAGTCAACGCCGTAATTGTTGTGCTCCTCGATGCCGGTGGCCACGGCAAAGATGTTCGGATCGAAAATGATGTCTTCCGGCGGGAAGCCGACCGTTTCGGTCAGGAGCTTGTAGGAACGTCCGCAGATCTCGATCTTGCGCTCGAACGTATCCGCCTGCCCCTTGTCGTCGAAGGCCATGATGACGACGGCCGCGCCGTAGCGGCGGACTTTGCGGGCCTGTTCGATGAAGGCCTCTTCGCCTTCCTTCATGGAAATGGAATTGACGACGCCCTTGCCCTGGATGCATTTCAGCCCGGCTTCGATCACGCTCCACTTGGAGCTGTCGACCATCACCGGAACCCGGGCGATGTCCGGCTCGGCGGCCACCAGATTGAGGAAGGTGACCATGGCCTCTTCGGAATCGAGCAGGCCCTCGTCCATATTGACGTCGATGATCTGCGCGCCGTTTTCCACCTGGTCGCGGGCGACCTCGAGGGCGGTGGCGTAGTCGCCTTCCTTGATCAGTTTCCGGAATCGGGCGGAGCCGGTCACGTTGGTGCGCTCGCCCACGTTGACGAAATTGGTTTCCGGCGTCAGCACGAAGGGCTCCAGGCCCGACAGGCGCATGTGGCGCGGAATATCCGGAATGACGCGCGGCGCCTTGCCGGCAACGACTTCGGCGATCGCCTTGATATGCGCCGGCGTCGTGCCGCAGCAGCCGCCGACGACGTTGACCAGTCCGGAAGCGGCGAATTCCTCAAGAAGCCCGGCCATGTGTTCCGGGCTCTCGTCATATTCGCCGAATTCGTTGGGCAGACCGGCGTTCGGATAAGCGCAGACAAGCGTGTCGGCCACCCGGGCAAGTTCCGCCAGATGGGCGCGCATTTCCTTGGCGCCCAGCGCGCAGTTCAGGCCGACTGTGATCGGAGATGCATGACGGATGGAATTCCAGAAGGCTTCCGGTGTCTGTCCGGACAGCGTCCGGCCTGAGAGATCGGTGATCGTGCCCGACACCATAACGGGAAGGGTCTTGCCCAACTCCTCGAACACTTCCTCGATGGCGAAAAGCGCCGCCTTGGCGTTGAGCGTATCGAAGATGGTCTCAAGCAGCAGAATGTCGGCGCCGCCCTTGATCAGCCCGCGGGCAGCCTCTGCATAGGCTTCGCGCAAACCATCGAAGGTCACCGCCCGGAAGCCCGGATTGTTCACATCCGGAGAGATCGATGCGGTCCGGTTGGTCGGGCCGAGTGCGCCGGCCACGAACCGCGGACGGGACGAATCCTCCGCCTCCATTTCGTTACAGGCCTGCCGCGCAAGCTGGGCACCCGCCAGATTGAGTTCATAGGCGACTTCCTCCAACCCGTAATCCGCCTGGGCGATCGTGGTGGAAGAAAACGTGTTGGTGGCGACGATATCCGCACCGGCCTTCAGGTAATCCAGATGGATCTGCCGGATCGCATGCGGATGGGTCAGGTTCAGAAGGTCGTTGTTGCCCTTCAGATCCGATTCCCAATCCTTGAAACGTTCGCCACGGAAAGCCGCCTCGTCGAGTTTCAGGTTCTGGATTTCGGTGCCCATGGCACCGTCCAGAACCAGAATGCGGTTTGCCGCCGCGCTTGTCACGCGGTCAAAGGTATCGGTTTTTGTCACTCTATTGCCCTTTCGGCGCCCTTCAGGCGGCCTTTTTTTCCCGCGCCTGCGGTCCCATGCCGAGCATATGGCAGATCGCATAGGTCAGATCGGCCCGGTTCATGGTGTAGAAGTGGAAGTCGGAAATGCCCCGGTCGACCAGATCCATCACCTGTTCGTAGGCAATGCCGGCACCAACCAGCTTGCGGGTTTCCGGATCGTTGTGGAGACCGGCGAAACGGCGTGCCAGCCAGTCCGGGATCGACGTGCCGCATTTGGCCGAGAACGTCATCGTCTGCTCGAAATTGTGGATCGGCAGGATGCCCGGAATAACCGGAACGGAGATCCCGGCCTTGGTTACCCGCTCCAGATAGTCCTCGAACATGTCGTTATCGAAGAAGTACTGGGTGATGACCCGGTTGGCCCCGGCATCGACCTTGCGCTTCAGGTTGTCGATTTCGCTCTGCCAGTCCGCGCTTTCCGGATGCCTTTCCGGATAGCCGGAAACCGAAATATCGAAATCGGCGATGTTCTTGATGCCGGCCACCAGATCGGACGCATAGGCGTAGCCATCCGCATGGGGCTCGTAGATCGATCCGATGCCGTTGAGCGGATCGCCCCGCAGGGCGACAAGGCTGCGCACGCCCAGGTCCCAGTATTCCCGGACGATCTCGTCGACTTCCCCTTTCGACGCACCGACACAGGTCAGGTGGGCCGCGGGTCGCAGATCGGTTTCCCTGAGGAACCGCGCAACGGTCTTGTGGGTGGTTTCCCTTGTCGTGCCGCCCGCCCCATAGGTCACGGAGACGAAGGAAGGCTGCAGCGGCTCCAGCCGCTCGGCGGCCGACCAGAGGTTTTCGGCCATCTTTTCCGACTTGGGCGGAAAGAATTCGAAAGACGCCGTGATCGGCGATGAGGAAGCCAGGCGTGAGCGTCGTGTCAGAAAGTCATGTGTCATGGTCAGGCAACCTCTCGAGTGGGATCGGCTACAGGCAGGTCGGTCACAACGCGCCGGTCCTGTGCAAGCCAGAGTGTCACAGTCAGTTTTGTGTCGTCGTTTTCTTGTGATTTCAGGTCCGTGACCTGTTCAAGGTCGAGATCCAGCGTTTCCAGCCAGCGCTCCATCTGGTCATGGCCGAAGCCGAGGCGACGGTGGGCATGGGATTCGCGCAGGAACTCCAGCTCGTGCGGCGCGAAGTCGATGATCAGCAGACGGCCGCCGGGCCGCAACGCACGGGCTGCTTCCGCCAGCGCGCGGGCCGGATCGTCAAGGAAGTGCAGCACCTGATGGATCGCGACCACATCGAAAGACCTGGGCGGAACGTTCAGGGCGTAAATATCGCCATACCGCACCTGAGCCTTGCCCAGGCCGGCGCGCGAAAGATTGGCGCGCGCCACGGCAAGCATGTCATGGGAGGCGTCGATCCCGAGCGCTGAGACGTAATGGTCGGAGAGCAATTCCAGCAGCCGGCCGGTACCGGTGCCAAGATCGAGGAACGTCTGGAACGGCTTGTCGCCAAGCACAGCCAACATCGCCTTTTCGACCTCCGCATCCGCCGCATGCAGCGAGCGCTCCTGGTCCCAGGTCAGCGCCTTGGAGGCAAAATAGGCGGCCGCCTCCTCCGCCTTGGCCTTGCGGATGGCCTTGAACCGCTCCTGGTCGCCGATCAGGATCGGGTCCTCGGTGGAGATCCGGGCCACGAGATCACGGGCGATATCGCCCGCCGGACCGTCCGCCAGCCGATAGTAAACCCATCCGCCTTCGGGAAAACGCAGGATCAGGCCGGCTTCCGCCAGCAGCTTCAGATGCCGGGAAATGCGCGGCTGGCTCTGGCGCAGGATTTCGGTGGCGTCCTTGACGGTCAGTTCGCTCTCGGCGAGCAGCGCGATCAGGCGCAGGCGGGTCGCCTCGCCGATCGCCCGCAGCGTGTTCAAGGTCGCATCTACCGAAAGTGTCTGTTCGTCCGCCATCTCAGCCGTCAAGCCTCGTACGTTGATATAAAGATATCTTTATACGAACAACTCAGCAGAGGCAAGAGTTGAATGGCCGGAGCGTATCAGGAAAGTGAATGCAATCTGAAGACCGTCCCTCGGGACCAAAGCGTGTAAGGCATTCCAATAGAAAGAGAAAAGGGCACCGGCTGACGACCGGCGCCCCGAACATGAAATGCAAAGCGGAAAGATTACCTTATTTCGATGGGCAACTGCACCGAAGCGCTCTGGTCGTTGTTGAGCTGGTCGCGCAAGGTCATCAGCAGCACATATTTGGCCTTGGGCGCACCGGTAAGGTTCACCGTCATATTCACCATATATTCCGTATTGAAAGCATGGCTGGCGAATTTGAACTCTCCGAAATCCCGTTTTCCGGCAAGAATGTTGCCGTCCGGCGAGAGAAGTTCGAAGTCGACCGCAATGTCCGAGCGATAGATGCCGTTTTCCAGCTTCCAGGTAAATCCGATCGGTTCCAGATAGAGAAGAATCGTCTCACCCTGGGCGAAGACAGCATCGGGCCGCGGCTCGTAGATTCCAAAACCGGCCGCCCGTTCCTTGACGAAAAGCGCCTTGTCGATACTGATCGGCGCTGATTTCCAGGCCTCGACAAGCCCCTCGCGCATGAGCTGTACCGCTTGCGCGCTCTTTCCGGCATCGAGCGCGGCCTCCGCCTCGCTCGCCTTGGTCACCAGATCTCCGGCAAAAGCTGCCTGAAGCAGAGAAAATCCGACACATGCCGCCAGAACAAACCTTCTCAACATGCCCATCCCCCATCGAACCGCCCGCAATCGCCTGAAAGCGATCGCGGTAATTATGTCATGCAGGAGAGTAGCGGAAGCGGCATCCCCGGGAATTGACAAGCCTCAATCGTTCCCGGTCCGAAAGTCTCAAGTCTGGCTTTCCGGGTTGCCTTCCTCCTCCGCCATCATGGCCTGGGCGGCGGCTCCGGCGGCCGCTGCCCTGGCAGCCGCGCTGACCGCAGGCTGATCGTCTGTCGAATTTTCATTGTTCGAGGCCACATGAACCGTGACCTGGCGGTGGGCGAACTTGATGCCGTTTTCCCGGAACAGGTCCTGCAGGCCGGCGTAGACGACCTTGCGCAGAATGAACTGCTTGCCCGGCTTGGTCATGAATTTCACCCGGGCCACCATTGCCGAATCCTCCATCGACATGATGCCCTGCGACTTCAGCGGCTGCAGGAACATCGGACCGTATTCCGGATCGTCCATCAGCTGCTGGCCGAACTTCTTGATGATCTTGCGCATCTTTTCGACATCGGTGTCATAAGTCACCCGGAACGCCAGCTTCATCATCGCCCAGTCGCGGGAGAAGTTCTGGACATGCTGGATTCCGCCGAAAGGAACGGTTGCCAATGGCCCACGGTGATGGCGCAACTGCATGGAGCGGATGGAAATTTTCTCGACGACCCCCTTGGCGCTGCCGATATCGATGTATTCCCCCATCCGGAACGCATCGTCGATCAGGTAGAAGGCCCCTGAGAAAATATCCCGAATGAGCGTTTGTGCTCCGAAGCCGACCGCGAGACCGACAACGCCGGCACCCGCGAAGATCGGCGCGATATTCACGCCCAGGTCCGACAGCACGATCATTGCCGAGATGACGACAATCGTGATCAGAAGGAAGTTGCGGAAAATCGGCAGCAGCGTCGCGATCCGGCTTTCCCCTGTGCCACCGACCTCGGCTTCGCTGTCATGGCCCGAACCGGGCTTTTCCTTGGCGATCTGCAGATCGATCGCGAGAGCGACCGCGCGATAGGCCATGTAGCCGAGGAAAGCCACCAGAAGAACGTCCAGGAATCCGCCGAAGAAGCTGTCCTGATCTGTCAGCGACACGCCCCAGCTTCTTGCCGCCAGATTAAGACCGCAAAAGGCCGCCAGCAGAAGAGCACCGTGGTCGAGCAGATGCCGGAACGGCTGCCGGCCTGCCTCCCTGTCCGTGGCTTCCGCAAAGGCCTGTGCCTCGATGCTGTGCGGGTCGTCGACCTCACCCTCGCCTTCGTTTTCTTCCAGGCGCCGGATGTCCTCTGCAATACCGGCCTGAACTTCGGCCGTATCCAGACGCGGCAACAGCACCTTGTCGATAAGCAGTATGAGCAGGCCATAGGCGGCGGCGGCCACGATCAATCCGAGGATCGGCGCGCCGACAAGACCTGTGGCCGACGGAAGGTCCAGCAGCATCCGAATCGCCGTCGTCGCCCAGGCAACGATGAAGTAAGCGATGGCGATCACATGCCAGTACCGGCCGAGCAGATCCCGCCACATGGGCGCGTCTTCGCCCTGCTCGCCCCGGATGATATTGCCGATCCCCCGCCGATAGGCGATGGCGATTCCGCTCAGGATCAGGGTGGATACGAGCGAACCGGCGATCAGGGAAAGGTTCTGCGCCCTGACCGGCAGACCGAGCAGCCCCATCCACAGGCTGAACCCGAGAAAGACCCCGACAGCTGCGACCCCGATCAAGAGGCTCAGATAAAGCCCCCAGGCCTGTCCGTTGGACATCTCCAGCAACCGGAGCCTTGGAGAATCCGGGGCCAGGATCGTACGAACGATGATGCGCACGAACAGGACCAGCGCCATTATACCGAGGAAAACGAGCGATGTGCGGCCGGAAATCTCCACGCCGCCGCTGAGAAGCAGAACTACGGCGCCCGAGACCAGAACGAACGCGATGAGCCCGAAGACCATCAGGATCGCACGCAGGAAGAGATAGGAGATCTTGTCCGCCCGATGCGGCGACTCTTCTTCATAGAAATGGGCAAACTGTTTCCGGCCCATGCGGTCCACGAGATGAAGCGCGCCCAGTCCGAGCAGCGCCGCAATAATCGCGTTCAGGACAGCGCTCCAGACCCATCCCGCCCCGGCGGTGGTGTCATGGGCGGAAATTGCCGACTGGAAAGCGGCAGGAAAATTCGGCGCGGCCAGAAGAACGTCGCTGAAGACCTGCTGGGCTTTCGAGATCCGGTCCAGGTATCCTTCAACCGCGGACTGCGCGTTCCGCGATGCCACCGCTGTCTTCGCACTGTCCGGCGCAGCGGGTGCCGCAGCTTCCGGTGCCTTTTCGGTTTCCTTGGACAGAACCTGTTTCAAGACCGCGGCTTGCGCATTGGCAGGCGTGGTCAGGCTGACAGACCCCGGAGACGCAAACAGAGCCAACGCAACCACGAGTGCAGCCGCAACAAGTTTTATTCCGGACTGTCTTTTTGCAATGGCCCGCAGATTACCAAGTATATTCATTGAACAGCCTCCCACCCCTGGGCCGAAACGCAAATTATCCAAAGTCACCATATGCGGTCCAATACCAACGAATGGTTTAACAACAATGACGCGCACCCATTCATCTGTCCTGACAAAACGCGCCATAAAAGACAAAAAAACAGCCTGACCAGAAGGCCAGGCTGCCATTGTGCGGGGATGTGCAACTTGTCGATCAGTGCAGGACGGTATGGTTCCAGTGGGCCATCTTGCGCTTCGCGTCACCGACAGTCATGCGTTCGAAGGTTTTCATGGCACGGTTGCGGTCTTCCAGCGACAGGCGATGGCGCCAGGGGCCGATCGACAGCAGGGCGCCGACCGTGATTGCCGACAGGCCGCTGGCCTTGGCCGTGATCAGGAACGGCTCCGGATCCGACCGGACCATCCAGTGGCTGACTTCTTCCACGCCGCAGCGGACGAGCCAGGCGAAGGCGGCAACCGCTTCCGGGAACCTGTCTTCGGACGCGAACCGCCGGAGGGTCGCTTCGGAAACCATGCCGCGCTTTGCCAGAAGCAGAACCCGGCTGCGGGCGGTTTCGAAATCGTAGCGGCCGAGCCAGTACTGGTTGGACATACGCTGCGCGGCAATCTCGGTTGCCTCGTCGAGGCGCTCGACAGTCGAGGTCTGGCCGCGGGAATTGAGGCGACGACGAACTTCCTCGCCGGCAACGGCGACCAGCGAGCGGATATGTGCTTCGGCGAGATCGCCACGCTCGCTCAAGGATGCCTGCAGGGTGGCATCGGAGGCGGAGTCGCCGATCAGGGTCATCATGGCGGCATCGGAAAGGACGGCGCCCTCGTTGCTGGCGACCTTGCGCTTCACCCGAAGATCGCCACGGCGGACCAGAACCTCGGTGACTTCTTCCGAAAGGACATCCCGATGGGCGATCGCCAGGCGGTGGCTGTTCCCGCTGGCATCGGCGATCCGTACCAGATCGGCGTCACGCAGCACGGTCGACTTCTTCAGGAGCGGCTCCGCAACCTCGATCTGATCGTCTGCGAGCCGGCGGATCGTTTCCTCGGGACCGCGGCGCAGGCCGGCCATCTGCTCGGCGACGAACCTGCGCACTTCCGTCTCGACCATATCGACAAGGCGGATCAGGACTGAGTCATATATATCGACCTGTTCATCCGAACAGCGGTCGGAGGTCAGCGCGAACAAGGTTGCCACATGACGTGCCAGTTCCGCTCGGCGGGCGCTGCCAGCTTCACCGGAAAGCTCCGAAAAGTTCACCAGCTCGGTTTTCAACGCATCAGACATGGTTCGTTACCCGATTGAGGACTAAATCTGACCCGAAGATGAAGGGGAGCTTTAAAGAAGAAAAAAACGCAAAGCCGGGGAATCGAATTGTCTTTTGTTAAAACTTGCGCGTAATTCGACACATATTGCCAAAATCCCAATCAACCAATTGATTTTCATCAGTTTCTGTAACCAGAAGGGGATGCGGGAACGCCGCAAGCCGGCAAAAAGAATCTTGCAAACAGACGTATTTTTTCTGCAGCGCACAGCTTGCCCCGTGCCCGGGAAACCGGAAAGATCGGAAAAAGTAACGAGTTTGGAGACCGCGGATGACCGACGCCCCCCGCCCCGGAGAAATCGCCCTTTCCCGCAACCCCGGCAGCCTGACGCCCGACGCCGGCCTTGTGTTCATCGGCCGGATCAAGACCCCTTGGACCGACCGTCATGCCTGCCCGCGCAGCGGCAGCGGCTCCACCGAGACCTGCGAAATCACATTGGCGGAAGAATACGAACCGGGACTGCAGTCGATAGAAAGCTGCAGCCACCTGATCGTGCTCTACTGGATGCATGAAGCCCGGCGCGACCTGATCGTCCAGGCGCCCGCCTTCGACAGCACCACCCACGGCTGTTTCGCGCTGCGCACGCCGATCCGCCCCAATCCGGTCTCCCTCTCGGTGGTGGAACTGATCGGCCGCGAGGGACCGGTCCTGAAGGTCCGCGGCCTCGATTGCCTGAACGGCACGCCGCTGATCGATATCAAGCCGTATTTTGCCAAAAACGATGCCGTGCCCGAGGCCCGCGTCGGCTGGCATGAGCACCGCACCCACCCGGACCGGCGCTCTCCGGAACTCTGAACGGGAAACTCCGGACAAAAGAAGGGGCGGATGTCTCCGCCCCTCAAGTTGCACCAAACTTGTTGGCTGCTTATCCGGTCGACTGCCTTCAATCAGGCAATGTCGAAGCGGTCTGCGTTCATCACCTTGGTCCAGGCCGCGACGAAGTCCTTGACGAACTTCTCCGCGCTGTCGTCCTGGGCATAGACTTCCGCATAGGCCCGCAGGATCGAGTTCGATCCGAAGACGAGATCCATCCGGGTCGCGGTCCACTTGGTGGAACCGGACTTGCGGTCCTGGATTTCATAAGTGCCCTTGTCCGCCGGAACCCATTTGTAGGCCATGTCGGTCAGGTTGACGAAGAAGTCGTTCGTCAGCGCACCGACCCGATCCGTGAAGACACCATGACTGGTGCCGCCATGGTTCGTGCCCAGAACGCGCATGCCGCCGACCAGGACGGTCATTTCGGCCGCCGTCAGACCCATCAGCTGGGCCCGGTCGAGCATCAGCTCTTCCGCGCTGACCACATAGTCCTTCTTCAGCCAGTTGCGGAAACCGTCTGCAAGCGGCTCCAGAACGTCGAAGGACTCCGCGTCGGTCATCTCGTCGGTCGCATCGCCCCGGCCGGGCGCGAAGGGAACCGAAACATCGTATCCGGCAGCCTTGGCGGCCTGCTCGATACCGACGCTGCCGGCCAGCACGATCACGTCGGCGACGCTTGCGCCGTATTCCGCAGCGATCGGCTCCAGCACGCCCAGGACCTTGGTGAGACGGGCCGGCTCATTGCCTTCCCAGTCCTTCTGCGGGGCCAGTCGGATACGGGCGCCATTGGCGCCGCCGCGCATATCGGAACCGCGGTAGGTGCGGGCGCTGTCCCAGGCGGTGGAGACCATTTCAGCAATGGAAAGGCCGCTTGCCGCAATCTTCGACTTGATCGCACCGACGTCGTAGTTGGTCGGGCCGGCCGGGATCGGATCCTGCCAGATCAGCTCTTCTGCGGGCACGTCCGGACCGACGTAACGGACCTTCGGACCCATGTCGCGGTGGGTCAGCTTGAACCAGGCGCGGGCAAAGGTGTCCTTGAAGTAGTCCGGATCGGCCATGAACTTCTCGCAGATGGCGCGATAGGTCGGGTCCATCTTCATGGCCATGTCGGCGTCGGTCATCATCGGCATGCGGCGAACGGAGGGATCGCTGGCATCGACCGGCATGTCCTCTTCCTTGATGCCGACGGGCTGCCACTGGTTGGCACCGGCCGGGCTCTTGGTCAGCTCCCATTCATAGCCGAACAGCAGGTCGAAAAAGCCCAAATCGAACTTGGTCGGGTTGGTCGTCCACGCACCTTCGATACCGGAGGTGATGGCTTCGCTGGCCTTGCCGTGCTGGTTGGGGTTCATCCAGCCCATGCCCTGGTTCTCGACGCCGGCGGCTTCCGGCTCCGGACCGAGCGTACCTGCGTCACCGGCACCGTGCGCCTTGCCGACGGTATGGCCACCGGCGGTCAGGGCCGCGGTTTCCTCGTCGTTCATGGCCATGCGTGCGAAGGTTTCGCGCACCTGGGCCGCCGTTTTCAACGGGTCAGGAGTGCCGTTCACGCCTTCCGGGTTGACGTAGATGAGGCCCATCTGCACGGCGGCAAGCGGGTTCTCCATGGTGTCCGGCTTGGCGACATCGCCGTAACGGTTGTCACTGGGCGCCAGCCATTCCTTTTCCGCACCCCAGTAGGTGTCGATTTCCGGATGCCAGATGTCTTCACGGCCGAAGCCGAAGCCGAAGGTCTTCAGACCCATGTTTTCGTAAGCGATGGTTCCGGCAAGGATGATCAGGTCGGCCCAGGAGACCTTGTTGCCGTATTTCTTCTTCAGCGGCCACAGCAGGCGCCGGGCCTTGTCGAGGCTTGCATTGTCCGGCCAGGAATTCAGGGGCGCGAAACGGATGTTGCCGCAGCCGCCACCGCCACGACCGTCGGCCAGACGGTAAGAGCCTGCGGAGTGCCAGGCGAGCCGGATCATCAGGCCGCCGTAATGACCCCAGTCGGCCGGCCACCAGTCCTGACTTTCCGTCAGAAGCGCGTGCATGTCTTTCTTCAGTGCGGCCACATCGAGCTTCTTCAGCTCCTCACGGTAGTTGAAGTCCTTGCCCAGCGGATTGGTCTTGGTGTCGTGCTGATGCAGAATGTCCAGGTTCAGGGATTTCGGCCACCAGTCCATCACCGATGTTCCTGTCTCGGTAAGGCCGCCGTGCATCACCGGACATCCACCTGACTTTTCGACTTTAGCGTCCATCTTGTTCTCCAATCATTTTCTTGCGGAAATTTCGAGATAGCTCCGAGCGGCGCTACCTGGCTCCTCGTTTCGTTCGCGATCGCACCTCCTGGTGCCGGCTTCCGCCAAAAGATCCGCGAACGTCGTCCTCCCTTCCGTTGGACTGTGAAAAAATATTGGACCACCATGACACGCATATCCAATTGGATTGATTCCAAACTGCGATCAGTTATTCTTATCGACCATGATATCTTTGAGGCAATTACGTTATCTCGACGCACTGGCCACGCACCTGCATTTTCGCCGGGCGGCGGATGCCGTTGCCGTCTCCCAGCCAGCGCTTTCCATGCAGATCAAGGACCTTGAGGAAAACCTCGGCGTGAAGCTGGTCGAACGGCTGCCGACCTCGGTGCGCCTGACCCATGAGGGCGAGGAAGTGGTCACGCGCGCGCGCAAGATCCTTACCGAGGTGGCCGACCTCACGGACTATGCCCGCCAGCGCGCCCAGCCGCTTGCCGGCGCACTGCGCCTCGGCATCATTCCCTCGATCGCGCCCTATCTGCTGCCGAAGATCCTGCCGGCACTTTCCCGGTCCCATCCGGAACTGAGACTGACCATTCGCGAAACTCTAACCGAAACGCTGACGGAGGAACTGCTCGCGGGCCAGCTCGACGCGATTGTCATCGCATTGCCGGTCGAAAACGCCCTGCTCCGGGCCGAGCCGCTGTTTATCGACCGGTTCCTGCTCGCCAGGGCCAAGGAGCCCGGTTGCGATCTGCGCAGACGGGTCGCCCCGGAGGAGATCAGTCCCGACAGCCTGCTGCTCCTGGAAGAAGGCCATTGCCTGCGCGACCAGGCGCTCAATTATTGCCGGAACCTGCCGGTGCCGAACAATGCGCCGTCATTGGGCGCGACCAGCCTTGCGACCGTGATGCAAATGGTCGCCGCCGGCTATGGCGTCACCCTGCTGCCGGAGATCTGCGCCGATGTGGAAGTCCGCGACGACCGGGTCGACCTCCTGCGCTTTCAGGAGCCCCAACCAGCCCGCACCGTCGGCCTCGTCTGGCGCAAATCCTCGCCCCGTTTCCGGGACTTCGAGAGCCTGCTTGAGACTTTAAAGACAACCGTCAGCGAAGCCGGCTGCCGGATGGCTGGGTGACACCGGCCGGACAACGCTGTCGATCCGGTTCAGTTGCAAGGCTCCCACCGCTGCCCGACGACATGGCCATCAGGATATTGATCAGCGAAAGCGGCAGAAGCGTGGAGGCCAGGTTCAAGGGATAGGCTTTCCATCGCAAGCAACACTCGCATTCGGAAAAGCCGGAGGCGTGCCGATCCATTTCGGCGTCACCACCCAGCCGATATCGCCTGGAGCCTGCCGGTTGCGTTGAATGGCAACATATCCGTTCTGGCTGGATGTGCGCAGCACGGCCTCCTCGCCGGCGCCGAAGCCGAAGGACGCGCCTGACCCCGGCAGGGTGCCGGGGAATGTCTGGGTACAACTGATAGACGGATTGGCATTCGCACCGTGGGCATATCCGGGCAGGCCGTTCGGATCGACCCTGGTGCCGCCATGCCCCGCAATCACGATTTGCGGCAGACTTTCCGCCGCAGCCTGATCTTTCCAGGTGATCCGCTGGTAGAGATGCTGGTGGCCGGTAAAAACAATCCTCGGGCGGCAGGCATAGGGCGCTTCGCAATCCATCGCATCCGCCGCATCGGCCTTGATGCCCGCATTGCCGTAATCGGGTTCGGGTTTGTAGTAAATCATCTTCACCGGCGGATAATGCGATAGCCACAACGAGTTTCCCTCATGCGCCTCGGTCAGGGCCGCGGCCTGGAGAAAGCCGTTTCGGGCATCGGCCGGCTGGTTGGAATCGATTACCACGACCCGCCAGGGATCGCCCTTGGAACCGAAGTCCACGGCCCAGCTCGGCACCACCCAGTCGTTGCCCGACGGATCCGGGTCATAGCAGGGCCGGAGCAGCGACCCGTTGGCGCCGTCCAGCGAGATGCCGGAAAACAGCACGTGCCAGCCTTCGCCGAACCAGCGATGCGGCTCGCAGCGCTCATGGTTTCCGCGGCCCAGAACCCAGGACGCCTTCATCAAGAGCGGCTGAGCGGGAATGAGGAACTCCTGCAGCCAGTATTCGAACCGGTCCCGGCCATCGTCCTGGTGCCAGTAACTATCGTCGTCCTCGAAAAAATAATGGTAGTCGCCGACATGAAGCACAAAGGCCGGGTCGTCGCTGACCGCCTCCGCGATGATCTGCGGAAAGGGCCAATCGGTTCTGCAGTCCTGATAGAACCGGCTTCCCGGATTGCCGTATTTTCCCCGGCAACCGGTATCGGCCATGACAACGCCCGATGGCGGTTTCCGGCTCATTATCGCGGGACCGGGCAGGATCGCCTCCTTGTAGGACGGGTAAACGGTCAGCAGCCCGGCACTCGCGTTTTCAAGCCGCACCTCATCCCATGTTTCCGGCAGGTTTGCGGTGCAGACCGTCACCGTAAAGCCCTTGCCGTTTGCCGGATTGAAGCCCTGCAGATGTCCTCTCAGGCTGGCCTCAACCTCCTGTGCGGCCGGGCTCCTGGCGGCATAGCCGTCGCAATCGGTAAGGTCACCCATGACGACGAACCGGGCCTGGATGGCCCTCACCGCCTGCTTCCCGAAGCCTGTTGTGTTGACGAACTGGGTCCAGGCTGCCAGCAGCGGTGTCTTTGCACCGGAAGCTTTCGGAAGCGGGGGGATATTGGCGGGCGGGACCTGGGCAAGGGCGGACGACGCGGGGAAAACGGCAAGCGCGAACCTAAAGAGCGCAACAGGTAACAAACCACGCATGAGCATTCGTCCAGTTCTGGCAAGCGGCAACACAAGCCGCGCCGGAGGAACACCGCAATCGACGAAGCCCGCCGGATCAGCTCCGGCACAATAGCACGCTTCCGATACAGGGGAAGAAAACACGACTTATGCGGGTATGGCTGCCGCGGTCCCCGGCCGGAGACGCACGCTCATGCGGGCGCCTCCGGCTCGGTTCATGCAGCACGGGAATTTCCTTTGCCAAGCTGCGACATCAGGAGCGGTTCGTTGATCGTCAGCCAGGTTTCGGCGATCTGCCCGTCTTCCATCCGATAAAGCGCAATGCCGTCGACGGTCACCCGCGCGTTGTCGGGTGCAATGCCCTGGAACTCTTCGCTGTGGGTCACCCAGATCTGCCAGTGAGCCGAGACGAAATCTTCGGTCGCCAGCATCTTGTGGGTGGTGAACGCCATGTCGGTGAACGCCTGGCGGAAGAAGCGGAAGAAAGCTTTGTAGTTCTCCCGCCCCTCGAATTCGCCACCCGGAAATCCCGGAAACCCGTGGCAGACAATATGCGGCGCCACGGTCTCATCGATGACAACCACATCCTCGATATTCGGGGAATGAGTGCCGGCCAGAAAGCGCTGCACAGTGGTTTTGTTACGTTCAATCTTTTTCGTCGACATTGTTTTTCCTTCAAAGAATTCGAGTGTCCCGCAATTGACCACGATTGAGGCCGATATCGGCCAGATCACGATCGCTCATGGCTTCAAGCTGCGAGTAGTCGCGGCGGATTCGGACTTCGCGTGTCACAAGACAGATCAGGCCCGAAAACAGTGCTGAGCGCGCTCGCCGTCGGGGCCTCCCGATTTCCGGCAATAAACGCATCGGTCTCCCTCCGGTTTATCGAGCGTTCAGCACGGCTTCGACTTCGGCCGCATGACCGGGATTGACGGCGGAAGACGGTCCGCGGCCATAGGCCGTCCGAAGAATGTCGGTCAGCGGCTGGATGCCATGTGCGACAGGCAGGTGCCCCGACAGGACATGGCGTGGATCGAGCCTTTCGAGTTCCCTGAGGATGCCTGCCAGCGAACTCTGCTCCATCTGGGCCAGCCACGGCGCATCGACTGTGGACCAGGCGACCAACCCTTCCCTCAGGTCCGTTGCGGCGATCTGTTCGATGCTTGTGACCGGTTCCGGCAGAAGCGCGCCGAAGGCATCCGCGGCGAACAGCACCCGATCGTTCTCATCGAAGAACCCCATGGTCTCCGGCGCGTCGTAATAGGGCGGCCTGACCTGATGAAGGCGCCGTCCGCCGGCTTCGAAGACCTCGCCCGGTTCGAGCAGCCGGAACCGTTCCGGCGAGCCGGCTCCAAGAAGGCCCATTTTCCCTGCCCCGAGAAAATTGGTCACCACCTGGGCATTGGGCGCCAGATCGAGGATCCGGTCGAGATTGCCGATATGATCGGGATCCGTGTGGCTGAGCCAGATCCAGCGCAGATCGGTCAGCGAAACCTCGCCGGCCAGTGTGTCGACAAACGCATCCGACAGGGCGGAAAGCCCGGTATCCACCAGCAGCGGTTCACTGCCTTTCAGCAAAAACGCGTTCACCGGCAAGACGCCGAGACCGGGCACCGGAAAGGTCGATTGCAAGGCTGTCCAATTCCCCGTGACGCGCTGCGCCGGCGACTGGAACGGCTGATTGACTGGTTCCATTTCAATTCTCTATTTTCAATGAACATTATTGTTCATTCAATTTCGCATTTAGCGACGGAGAATTTCCTTGTCAATATTTAATTGATCAGTCATGTTCACTGAATGAGTGAGACCAAACGCACCTATCGGATGCGCGACCGCGCGAAATCCCAGGAAGAAACACGGAAAAAGATCGTCGAAGCGGCGATGCACCTGCACGAGGAAGTCGGGCCGCGCGCCACGACCATCAGCGCGATCGCCGAACGGGCCGGCGTCCAGCGCCTGACGGTCTACCGGCACTTCCCGGACGAGACAGCCGTGTTTCAGGCCTGCACGTCCCATTGGCTGAGCCTGAATCCGCCTCCCGATCCCAGGGACTGGGCCGAAATCCCGGATGCGCATAGCCGGTTCAAAGCCGCGATCGGCGCGTTTTACGTTTACTTTTCACAAACGGAACGAATGTGGACCGCCGCCTATCGGGATATAGATGATGTTCCGGCCCTTCAGCAGCCCATGGCCGAGATCGCCGCCTTCCTGAAATCGGTCGGCGACGACCTGATCGCGGCGTTCGATCCGAAGGGAAGAAATCCGGCCCTCGCAGCGACCATCCGGCATGCTTTGCAGTTTTCGACCTGGGCCGATCTCGAAAGCCAGGGCCTCGGCGAACCTCAGAAAACCGACGTGATAATGGATTGGCTCACCGGTGCCGAACGGCGCTAACCCCTCTTATCCAGCTCGGCTTTTTCGGCTAGCCTGCCTGCCGATTTGACGAAACAGAACCAGACGGCCGCCATGTACACGCCCCCAGCCTTTGCCCAGGACGATCTTGCCACCATTCACGGGATGATCCGAGCCACCGGACTGGCCACGCTGGTCACCATGACGGACGAGGGCCTGATCGGAACGCCACTGCCGCTGATCCTGAAGGAGGACGAAGGCCCCTGCGGCACGCTTTACGGCCATCTGGCCCGCCCCAATTCACAATGGAAACTGGAACCGCGGGCGGAAGCGCTGGTGATCTTTCCCGGACCCGATGCCTATATCAGCCCGAACTGGTATGCCGCCAAGGCGGAGCACGGCAAGGTCGTCCCGACATGGAACTACAGTGCCGTTCACGCCTATGGGACGCCGGAGTTTTTCGAGGACCCGGACCGGCTGCTGGGCATCGTCTCCGCGCTCACCGACCGGAACGAGGCAAGCAGGTCCGCGCCCTGGGCGGTCTCCGATGCCCCGGATGATTATATCCGGGCCCGCCTGCGCGGGATCGTCGGCCTCAGGCTTGAAATCTCGCGACTTGAGGGAAAACAGAAACTCAGTCAGGACAAGCCGGAGGCAGACAGGGTCGGCGTGGCGAAAGGCCTCGCCGAAGAGGCTGATCCGTCAGCACGGGAAATGGCCGGTCTGATCCCGCGTTAGGGCAAGGAGCCTAGAGATCGAGCGGCGGCACCCGGCCAAGCCCCTTGGCAAGCAACGCCTTCGACCGGTCCGGCTTCGGGATGAAGCCCTGCTCTGCCTCAATCCAGGTCAGGAGCGTATCGAGCAGGAAGGGGCCGTCCTTCTGCGGATCGATGTCCCCGACCAGCCAGGTCCACTTGTCCCCGGCGGCAAAGTTCACCCGGCAGCGCCGCTTGCAGCCGCCCATGCAGGTATAGCTCCTGACCGCGACCCGGTCGCCAAGACCCGCCTTCTCGACAAGGTCCCGGCAGAGCGCCAGCACCCTTTCGCCATCTGTCGGCGACCGGTCGGTCCCCTCATGGGCCGGCAGCTGGCAGGCGCCGCAGACCTGGATGACGCAATCCGCCCTGGTCTCTGCCATCACGCGGCCCTCGCGCTCAGCGGTATCACGGAAAGATGGCCTGCGCCGCTGCGCAAGACCTCCGCCTCGACCCGGTAAACCGACCGGATCATGTCGCTGGTCAGGACCTCGTCCGGGATACCGTCGGCATGCAGCCGACCGCCGTTGAGGCAGAGGATACGGTCGGCGAAGCGGGCGGCAAGGGTGAGGTCATGAACCGCCGCCACGGCGACGATCCCGTATGTGCGGCAATAGTCTCGGATGGTGTCGAGCACGAAGAGCTGGTGATTGAGGTCGAGTGCGGCGGTCGGCTCATCGAGCAACAGCACCTCAGGCCGGCGGAAGAGGCTCTGCAGCAGAAACACCATTTGACGTTGGCCGCCGCTAAGCCGGTCCAGGGTACGCTCTCGCAAGTCCTCCAGGTTGAAGGCCGCAAGCAGCGCCGCTGCCTGTTCCACCAACGCCGGGTCCAGGCGCAAGGCCAGCGCGTTCACCCGGCCGAGCAGGATCACCTCCAGCACGGTCAGAGCCGATTTCTGGCTGGTGTCCTGGGGCATGTAGGCGACGGCCCCCGGACGGATGCCGGTCCCATTGAGAACCATCCGCCCTGACGCCGGGATCAGACCGGCAACCGCCTTGAGCAAGGTCGACTTGCCGGTGCCGTTGGGGCCGATCAGGGCGGTGAGCCCGCCGGCCGGAAGCGCGGCCGATATTCCGCGCAGGATTTCCGCCGAACCATAGGATACGCGCATGTCTTCAATCTGCAGCATTACCAGAACGACCTTCTGCTTTTGAGAATGAGGGCGAACAGAAACGGCACCCCGATGATGGCCGTGACGATCCCGATCGGAATGACCGCACCCGGCGAAATGGATTTGGAGACAACCGAGGCCGCCGCCATGACGAAAGCGCCGGACAGCGCCGAAGCCGGCACGAGAAACCGCTGGTCCTCACCGACCGCCATGCGCGCCAGATGGGGCGCGACCAGCCCGACGAAACCGATGGTGCCGACGAAGGCCACGGCCCCGGCCGTCAGCAGGGAGACGGCCAGGAAGATCCGCAGGCGCAGCCGGTCGACGTTGATGCCGAGCGCGCGCACCCGTTCGTCGCCGAGCCGAAGCGCCGTCAATCGCCAGAAATCCGGCACCAGCAGGGCAACGGCAAAGACAAGGATGGTGCCGGAGACGGCGACACTGGTCCAGCTTGCCTTGAGCATCGAACCGAACAGCCAGAACACGATCTGCTGCAGCACTTCCGGGGCGGCCAGATACTGCACCAGCGACTGCGCCGACTGGAACAGGAACAGGGTGGCGATCCCGGCCAGGATCATGATCTCCGACGTGACGCCGCGTGCCCGCGCCAGTCCGTAGACGATAAGGCAGGCAAATGTGACAAAGACAAAGGAGACGACAGGCACCGTCAGCGTCGCCAGCAGCGGCAGCTGGAACGCGAACAGGATCGCAAGGGCAGCGCCGAAACCGGCGGCCGCGGAAAACCCGAGCGTATAGGGGCTGGCGAGCGGGTTGCCGAGGATGGTCTGCATTTCGACGCCGGCAACGCCGAGCGAAGCACCGACGATCACCGCCATCAGCGTCATAGGCAAACGCACGCTGAAAACAATGGCCGACAACATCGGATCGTCCGCGACACCGAACATCGTCGCCAGAACCTCCAGCGGCGACAGGAAGGCCGGGCCTGTCAGGATATCGAACAAGATGGCGGCCATAGTGGCAGCGGCGAACCCGGCGACACGGACAAGCCTGTTCCGGGTCTGCCGATGGTAGCCGGCCACGATCGCTTCGGATGCGGTCTCGGTCACGGACATATCTCCTGGCTGTATGACGCAGCGGGAGCATTCCATTGCGAAACGCTCCCGCCCGGGCCCGTGTCAATCGAGCTTGACCATGAACGACCCCTCCGCCTTGATCGGCAGGTAGGTCTCGTAAAACCGCTTCAGCGATTGCTCCGGATCCACATCCGCAAAGGCTTCCGGATAGAGAACCTTGGCGACGTACTGCAGAAAAGCGTAGTCGTAGAGGGTCCGGGCGCCGCCGTGGTAAAGCGCGTGGATCTCGCCGTTCTTGACGGCATCGAGACCGGCCCAGCCAGGACGGTCGGTATAGAGCCTGAGCCGCGCCCTGGTTTCCTCGGGATCGACGCCGAAGCCCATCACCACCGACTTGTCGGAGCGCACCCAGTAGGATCCGGGGATCAGGATGACCTGCGGATTGCTGGCAAGTACATATTCGGGGTTAAGAGGGGCGCGACCGTCGATGGCGCCGTCTGCGATGTTCGCACCGCCGGCGAGATCGATCACGCCGCCCCACATCTGCTTGGCATAGCTTACGCCGTATTCGCCGGCTCCCTTGTCGCCGAGTTCGACATAAACCCGTTTCATGTCCCCGCCGGCGGCCTTCACACGTGCCTCCACATCGGCAACGGCGGCGGCATAGTCGTCGGCGAGTTTCCTTGCCCGGTCCTCGGTGCCCATGACGGCGCCGATTGCAAGGGCGCTGGCGACATGGGTCGGGACGGTCTGGGCGTTGAAATCGACGGTCACGATCGGCACACCGGCGGCCTCAAGCTTCGCCGCGACTTCTCCGAGACCCTTGTACTGGGCAGCCGCCAGAATGGCGACGTCCGGGCGGGCGGTAAGGGCGACCTCAAGATTGAGTTCGCCGTTTGCCGTCATGCCGATGTCGGCAAGCTCCTCGATCCGCGGCGCGACCTTGGCATAGGCCTGCCATTGGGAATTGCGCCAGTCGTGCCAGCGTCCCTTGGAAATACCGACGACGCGGTCATAGGCCTTGTCGCCGACGATGGCGTAGAAGTCCTCGAAATAGAAACCGAGCAGCACACGCTGCGGGTCATCCGGCACCTCGACCTGACGGCCGAGAACATCGGTAACGGTCTTGGCTTCCGCAGAGCCAAGACAGGCGAAGGCTGCCAGGGCGGCAGCAAGGATTTGTCTTTTCATGTCGACACTTCGATGTTCGCCGGAAACCCACTCGCAGGCTATAAAAGCCAGTGGGGCATGCGAGCGGTTTCCGGCCCGCACTTCAGGTGCGGATTCGCAAAATGGAGGTGTTAAGGTCCGCACATCGAGCGTTGCGGCAGACCGCAATCGGTCTGCGCCCGGCTCGGAAGCTGGTACGGAGTAGACGGAACGAACGGATCAGCGCCGTTCGTTGCGGCTCAGGCGATGGCCTTGAAGAGAACCGGTGGCGCTCGTGGCGCCTGAATGCGCTCGGGCGCATTGGAAAGCGTTTGCGATGAAAGCGGGAATTCAGGACCGGCATCGTCGGCGGAAGGACACGCGACGCTATCGACCGGGGCAACCAGCAGACCCGGCGACGATGTAATCAGGCAGGCATCGCAGGTCGCGCCGACCGCCCCGTCGGAGCTTCCGCCCGGCGAACCGCTCAGACAGAGAACGGGAAGCGATCCGTCCGGCAGGGCGTAGGCGGCAAGTTCGGTCGGCGAGACCGTATTTGCGGTCGCATCAAAGACCAGCGGCTTGTGCGCATAGGCAACCAGGCTCAACGCCAGCGCATAAAGCGCGGTGAAGATCAGACGAACCTGTTTGTCCCGAAACGCTTGCATCGACTGTTCTGGAATGCCTCCCTGAAACTCTGGTATCCGGAACCCGGTCAACCGGCAAGCTGTAAAAACGACGCGGGCTTTCCATTACGGGCGATTAATGGCGCTCCCTCCCCGCCGCTGTCGCAAATCGGGTCGCCGCGCCCTTGCTGAGTTCCTAGACCAATGGTCCCCAACACAACGGAGGACCTCACATGACCCTGGACGGAAAGACAATCATCATCACCGGCGCGAGCAGCGGCATCGGCGCTGCGGCCGCCGCCCTCTTTGCAGGCGAAGGCGCGAATGTCGTGCTCGGCGCCCGGCGGGCTCCTCTACTGAAAGGGCAGGCGGACCGGATCACCGCGGCCGGCGGCAAGGCGGCCTGGTTGGCCGGCGACGTCTGCGAGGAGGCCTTCGCGAAGGATCTTGTCGATCTCGCTGTCTCCCGCTTCGGCCGGCTCAACGGCGCTTTCAACAATGCAGGGACAACCGGGGAGCTTGGACCTGTCCCGGAAATGTCGGCAGACAACTGGCACCAGGTGCTTGCAACCAACCTGACCAGCGCCTTCCACGCTGCCAAGTACCAGATCCCCGAGTTGAAGAAGGAGGAAGGAGGCTCAATCGTCTTCACCTCCTCTTTCGTCGGCCACACCATCGGCTTTCCCGGGATGGGGGCCTATGCCGCGGCCAAGGCGGGCCTGGTCGGGCTGACACAGGTTCTGGCCTCCGAACACGGGCCGGAAGGCATCCGCGTCAACGCGCTCCTGCCCGGCGGCACGAAGACGGACATGGCCGGAGACGACCCCGGGTTTCACGAATTCGTCCGCGGGCTTCACGCCCTCAAGCGCATGGCGGAACCGGAGGAAATCGCACAGGCGGCCCTCTTCCTTTTGTCGGACCGATCGTCCTTCGTGACCGGAACGGCCCTGCTTGCCGACGGCGGCAATTCCATCACCAAGACCTGACGAAAGTCTCCACCTCACCGGCGTGCCGGGATACATCTCATTCCGGCACCGGAAACAGCCGGTCATAGGCGAGGTTGAACACAAACGCGTAGACCATGAAGAACAGGGCAAAGACGATGTCGATGGAAAGCGCCTCGAGCAATGTGATGTCGAGATACCAGGCAATGGCCGGCATCAGCGTGAGCACGAGACCCACCTCGTAAAGCACCGCGTGAAAGACGCGCAGCAACAGGCCCTTGTCCGTGCGCCCGGTAAAGTGCCTGAGCACCAGATCGAACCCGAGATTGAACAGGTAGGTCCAGAGCATGGCCACCATCGAGCCGCCGATGCCGATCACCCCGGTTTCCTGCGCCGGCAGATCGAACAACCAGGAGACAAGCGGCATCACCAGCGAAAGGCCGATGATCTCGAAACTGACGGCGTGTCGGATCCGGTCCGGTGTCGTGCGCATGAAAAAGGCCCCAATCGGATGATCGGGGCGTCCCGATGAAACTGTTTGCCCGGACGGCAGAGGTCGTCCTCTTGAAAAAGGAATATCCGGCCTGTTTGCCCATGACAAGTGAGGCGGTCTCCGCCCTGCTCTTTCGGCAGAGCGGAGGTATCACGATCAATCGGGTTCAGGTCCGCTTCCGCCCATCAAGGAAGAACAGCATCGCAACGGCCTGTCCCAACAACACGAACCCCAGAATGCCGTAGCCGGTCTCCTGGGCGCCTGCGCCAAGCAGCCCGATCACCTGCGGTCCGGCGAAATAGCCGAGCCCCCAGAAGAGGTAATAGCCGCCGGATACGGTTCCCCTGAGATCGGGCCTGACCGCCTCGTTGAGTTCCGCGATGGACGCCACGCAAAAGGTGCCGAGCCCCAGGCTGGCAAGAAACAGGGGCCCCAGCGCCCACAGGCCTGGCAGAAAGAAGAACGTGCTGAACCCCAATGCGGCAAGCCCCATGCCTCCGATCAGAAACCCGCGCCGGCCGTGCCGGTCCGACAATGGGCCCGCCACCACCTGCGACAGGCTGATTGCGGCATAAAACAGAAAGAACAGGATCCCTGTCGACTGAGCCCCGAAGCCGTTCAGAAGCGTCAGGGAAATCGGCAGGACACTGACGAAGATGCCGTAGCAGGCCCCATAAAGTAGAACGCCAGCGAACAGGACCGCATGACGTCCTTCCATCATAACTCTCAGGAGCGCCCGTGGATCGGCTTTTCCGCTCAACGCAAGCTCCGTATGGCGCGTCTCTTCCGGCAGCAGCAAGAAAATCGCCAGACCGCCGGCAAAACACAGCCCCGCGAAGATCAGGAACGGCAGATTGCTGTCACCGGAAGCTCCGATTGCCAGCCCAGCCAGCGGCCCGAGTGTCAGCCCCGCATGGATTGCCGCGTTGTAAAGACCGATGGCACGGCCCTTTGACTGCGCATAGGCCCGGGACAGGAGCGCCGGACCCAGTGCCCAGATCGGCGCTTCGCCGATCCCTTGAATCAGACGGCCGAACAGAATTCCGGCCGCACCAGGTGAGAAGAAGAAGACCAGTCCGGACAGGCCGCAAAAGCCGTAACCCAGAACAAGGAAGATCCTGGCACCGAACCGGTCGGACAGGATTCCAACCGGCACTTGCGCCAGCAGGTAGGTTACCGCGAAGACCGAGGCGATCAGGCTGACGCTTTGCAGGTTTCCGGAGGCCGCGTAAACCCGCTCCGGCAGGATGGAGACGATCATGCCGACCCCCACCATCAGGAGTGAGGCGGCAAGACTCAAGACGAACAGGGATGTAACCCGAGGCATGGTGATTTCACCTTTCGAATGCCCGGCCTACCGCGCGAACGCAGCCTGGAGGAATCCGAGGCGTGTCGGCACGGAGGCTCAAATCAATGATCTGGAAGAGATCGAGAGGCCGCGGGCAAGGCTCCGCATCGCGCGTGTTTCAAGGACACGCGCCGGGGGCCGCGCGGGCGTCTCGCAGACGGGCCGTTCGGAAGGTCTAATTCAAGTCTGACTCACCGCACCCGTCTTAACGGGCGAAAGGCGGCGGGGGAGAAACCGTGAAGAAAAAGATCGGCAAAGGGTTCATGTCGGCAGGGCTTTCCTGAATGAGACATCCGACCTTGCCACGAATGAAGCGGGCCGGACAACAAAAAGATGCCCGCCCTTCTCCTTCACGCTGACCGCGGTCCAAGCCCCTTGGTGAGCAACCACACAGCGAAGGCAAGTTCGGCGGCGAGCGGGATCGCATAGGCCAGTGCGAAGTCATCCGAGAGGCTTGGGGCAAGAACACGCAGGGTGCTGCCGGTGAGATAGACGATCCCGGCGGCGACCAGGCCGATGCCGAACACCTTCGGCAGCCAACCGGAAATGAACAGGAGGTAGCCGGTAATCAGGCAGTTGATGCCGAAGAAGAACAGGCCCATGTCGTAGCCGGCGCCGTGCAGTTCCAGCCACATACGGGCCGGTGCGCCCGGCCCGATGCCCTGAAGTCCGGCGCCTTCGAGAATGAGCACGGCCATGTGCTGACTGAGCAGGTTGGCTCCCAGAATGGCCGCCTGGACAAGGCGGAACACCATGGCCGCCATAGCGGCCGCCGTGTTCACCGGTTTCAGGAGCTGGAACAGGACCAGCGCCAGCGCCACATCCGCAAGCACCATGATCGTGTCGGCTGCAAGACTCCAGCGCAGACTGCTTGCGATTTCCGCCGGACTGACACTTGGAAGGCCGCCCGCCGCCATCAGCGGCCCGCGCAGGAAAACCTCGCTGCCGATGCCGCAGGCGATGATCACCAGATAAAGCAGGCCGGCGAAGCGTCCGCCCGAAACCGGCCCGCTGGTTGGTGGAAAATCGGAATTGGTCATTTGGACGTTTCGTACTGTCGCTCTAGGCCCCCCAAGCCAGCGCCTACCCCATCAGGTACCACTGCTTCCTCGGAATTGCACTTTCCAATAGCTTCCCGGCCAGGACGTTTAAGGTTGGGCCGCGCACGGCCGGCCCGCTGTCCCACCCAGACCGAGCCGAGCACGATCGCCGCGCCCAGCCACTGGACCAGGCTCAGGGTCTGGCCGAGAACGACCCAGCCGAGAATGACCGCGGTCATCGGGCTCATCATGGGCAGCATGGAAACCGCTGCGGGTTCGATCCGGGCAACTCCGCGGAACCACAGGAAATAGGTTGCCGCCCCGCCGATCAGGCTGAGATAGGCGATCCCGCCGAGATAATGCGGTTCCAGCGGCGGCAGGGATGGTTCGAACACCAGCGCGACCGGGACCAGGAGCAGCCCGCCCGCGGTCAGCTGCCAGGCGGTGAAGGTGAGCGGCGACACCGGCGGCTGCCACTTGCGGGTGAGCACGGTTCCCGCGCCCATCGACGCGGATCCGCCAATGCCTGCCGCCACGCCGATCGGATCCAGCGCCGCCTCGGGACCGAGCACCAGAAGCGCCACCCCGAAGACGCCGGAAAGCGCAGCAACGACCGAAAGCAGGCGCACCGGCGTGCCCATCAGGCCCCGCGCAAGGGCGATCACGAACAGGGCCTGCATGGCGCCGAGCGTCGCCGCGACACCGCCCGGCAGCCGGTAGGCGGCGATGAACAGACAGCAGAAGAAGATGGAAAAATTGAGCGCGCCAACCAGCATAACCTTACCGATCCAGTCCCGCCCGGGCAGCTTGCGCACGAACAGAAGCAGGAGCAGGCCGGCTGGCAGCGCACGCGTTGCCGACATGGTGATCGGATGATCCGGCGGCAGGAACTCGGTGGTGACCAGATACGTGCTGCCCCAGACAGCCGGGGCTAGCGCGGTGACGAGAACATCGAGGCCGCGATTCATGGGTTTCATATCAGGACACTCACTTCAGGCCGAAAGACGAAGGGCCGCGCCGAGCTGGGCGCGCAGGTCCCCGATGGGACCGTTGACGAGGCGGGTTCCTGTTTCACGCACGACGACGGTGGGAACCGACCTCACCTGCATGCGCCGGGCAAGATGGCGGTCGGCGTCGACCGCGCTCCGCGTAGCGGGGTCGAAAACTGCGCGCCGGAAACGGTCCCGGTCGAAGCCCAGGTCCGACGCAATATCGAGCAGACCATCCATGTCGGCGACATTGCGCGCCTCCGTGATGTGCGCAGCCTGGATCGCATCGAATATATCCCAGTGGGCGTCCTGCCCGGACAGACGTTCCGCCGCCTTGCAGAAAAGGGCTGCGGGCAGTCCGTAAGGATAGTCAAAGGCGGCCGCGCGCATACCATCGATGTTGAACAGCTCCGGCGTGTCGCTTGCCGCCCGGCAGGCAGCCCAGTGACCGAGGATCGTCCCCTTGGCCTGGTCCATGGAACCGAACACCGCGATCATTTGCTCCGGACTGTCCTGCAGCACGAAGGTCCGATGGCGCACCTCAATGTCGAACTCGCCGGCAACCACCCGCAGGCGCGGCGAGATGTTGAAGCACCAGCCGCAGACGACGTCATGGAAGAAATCGACCGTCAGCCCCATCACGCCACCTCCCGCACGAGCAGCGTATCCGGGTTCGCGGCCAGCCGCGCAGCGATTTCCGCCACATGGTGTCCCTGGAACCGGGCGCCGGCGAGATCCGTCTCCGACGGCTGCAACGAACCGTCGCCGCCGGCCACCGTACCCGCGCCATAGGGCGACCCGCCGACGATCTCGTCGATGCGCATTTGCCCCTGGAAGGTATAGGGCAGCCCGACCACCATCATTCCGAAATGCAGAAGCGGTACATGGGTGGTCAGGACCGAGGCCTCGTGGCCGCCGTGCAGGGACCCGGATGAGGTGAACACCGATCCGACCTTGCCGACCAGCGCGTTTTTCGCCCACAGGCCGCCGGCCATGTCGAGGAACTGCTTCATCTGTGCGGCCATGGATCCGAACCGGGTCGGCGTGCCGAAGATGATGGCGTCGTAGTCGGGCAGGTCCGCCACCCGCGCTTCGGGCGTATCGTCTACCACGTAGCCTGCGCTTTCACGCACTTCCTGCGGCACGGTTTCCGGCACCCGGCGGATGTCGACGCTGACGCCCGGCACGGAACGCGCGCCTTCCGCCTCCGCTTCGGCCAGGGCGCGAATGTGCCCGTAACTGGAATAATAAAGTACAAGAACGCGAGCCATTGTGAGCCCTCCGATATGTGCTGTTGCGATTGCCCGGAGGATAGGAAGGAAGCGGATCGGCAATAAGCGGCCGGGGCGAAAGTCACTCTTTACGTGGGTTGAAGAATATCAGCAGGTCTCTTTCAACGCTTCTGACAAATGATCGACGAAGGCGAGCGTGCGGCTGTCGGCGCCGTGGCGCGCCGCAATCACAGCGTAGACATGGCGCTCCGATAGCGACCAGTCCGGCAGAACCCGCACCAGCGCACCGCTTCTTTCAGCCTTGTCGGACAGGAACGACGGCAGCGATCCGATCCCGCGCCCGGCAATCAGCATGTCCCGCAGCACGAGACTGCTGCCGAGCCGTATCCTGGAGGTCAGTGCGTGTTCGTGGGACCCGCCCGGCCCGGTCAGCATCCAGCTTGCCGGTGCGTCCGACATCAGAAAGCTGACGGTCTCGTGACCGGCAAGTTCCTCCGGCGTTGCCGGCGCTCCGTGGACTTCAAGATAGGTGGGCGAGGCAAACAGGCTTTGCCTTACCGTCGCGATCCTGCGGGCGCGCAGGGCGGAATCGGGAAGCTCTGCCCGCACACGGATCGACAGGTCGTAGCCGCCTTCGACCATGTCCACGACCCGGTCGTCGAAGGCAAGCACCAGTTCAAGATCCGGATAGCGATCCATGAACGATGGAAGCAGCGGGGACAAAACCTCCAGACCGAAGGAATAGGGCGCGTTGATCCTGAGCGTACCGCGCAAGGATCCCGCACCCGACCGCACCCGGTCCTCGACCCTGTCGAAGGCATCGAGCAGCCCCCGCGCCTCCTCGTAATAGACCTCGCCATGCTCGGTGAGGGACATGCTCCGGGTGGTCCGGTTCAACAGCGTGCAGCCGAGACTGTCTTCCAGCAGCTTGATGTCCCGGCTCAAAAGACCGGCCGAAATACCAAGATCTTCGGCCGCCTTGGCGAAGCTGCCGCGCTCCACGATCCGGCAGAACGCCTTCATCACCGAAAGCCTGTCCATCGGTTACAGGGCTTCCCGAATTCGATAGACACAGCGCCGACCGCCCGACAACAGATGTTCCTCGCGGGTCAGACTGATATGCGGACCCAGCAGCTCCTGGAACAGCGCCATTTCGGAGCGGCAGAACCCCTGGCACATGGTGGCCGCCGCGCAGATGGAACAGTGGCTTTCGATCAGGAGATAATCGCTGTCTTCTCTCTCGACGCTGGCCATATAGCCTTCGCGGCTGCGCAGCTCGGCGAGGATCTCCAGCCGTTCGCCGAGGCTGGCGGCCTCCTTCAGTTCCTTCGAATAGGTCTTGCGGGCGGTTTCCTGGCGGTGGGCGATCAACCTGTCGATCCCCTCCTGCCCGTAAAGCTCCTTCATGCCCGACAGAAGCCCCGTGACCAATCCGGAATGATTGTCGGGAAAACGTCCATGGCCCTTGGGAGACAGCGACCAGACCCGTTTCGGCCGGCCGACGCTGCCCTTGCGGTCCTCGAAATCGACGAGGTCCTCGGCCAGCAGCCCATCCAGATGCTGGCGAATAGCAACAGGCGTCACCTCGAGGCGGCTCGACAGGTCGCCGGCCGTCTGCGGACCGGACGCTTTCAGCGCATTCAGAAGACGGGTTCTGGTACGATCGGACATGACATGTTTGTAACACGACCCATCGATTATAAGAAGATTTTGCTTTTCAAATGCGGCGTGAGGTCACGGCCTCTAAGGTACGGACAAAAATGACCGGCGGAACGAAACGTCAGAAAGAAATGCGCAAGGCCCTGCGGGCGCTGCTGCCACGGGTACCGATGGCGGATGCGGAGGCGATCCTCGGCTTTGCCCTTGCCGGTCATCTGCGCCACCTGCCCCCATCGATCGCGCTGTGGCAGGCCACGACAAGCCATGTCCGTCATGCCCACACCGGCTACGATGCGCTGCTTGACGATGGCTATGACCGGGACGCCGCCCGGTTCTTCGTCATCGACGACATGAACAGCGTGCTGGAAGACTGGGGCTCGGCCCGGCGGATCTCCGCTGAAGAGGACGGGCAGGACCCGCCGGGCTGAGCTTGCCTGTCGCTGATTAGCGGCAGGTTTCCAGGATCCAGAGGAAAGCCAGCGGCACCATGGTGAGGGCCGGAACGATGATGGCCGGATAGCCGATGAAATAGATCGCCAGCATCCAGGTCAGGAACAGGTTGCCGGCGAACCAGTACTTCGCTTCTTCCGCGCCATACATGGCATCGCGCAGAAACAGGTTGAAGATCGGCACCAGCAGTAGAAGGCGAAGAACAAGCGCAGGCTTTTCAGCCGTTTGAGACGACATGAGCAACTCCGGTCGAGTGTGGAAGAAAGCGCCGGCGGGAGAGCCGGCGTCCGTGTTTCAGGGAAACTACGGATAGGGCTTCTACCTAGCGACTCGCCTTGCGCCCTTCACTGCGGCACATGGACCGTTCCCTGCGGCAGATGGCCTCGGGCACGTATTCCCGGCTTGCAATGTCTGTCATTTCCAATCGGAAGCGCTCAGGCCGGATCGTAGATCCACTGTTCGGGGATATGCGCGGTCACGGCTTCTCCGGCCTTGATCGCCCCGGGCTTTTCCACAAAACCCAACAGGCCGCGCAGGCGGCGGGCCTTTTGCGGAAACAACAGGTCCAGCCCCTCCCGGCCCGGCACGTTTTCCGCAATCGCTCTGCCTGCCGCCCGGCAGGGCGCATTGTCCCCGTCGACCCGGATCACCGCTCCGCTGTCGAAGACAAGCCGCGTGCGCGGCGGAATGAGCGACAGGCTGGGCAGGCCTTCGATGACGATATTGCCGCCGATCCATTCCGGCTTCAGGTCTTCGAGTTCCATACGCTTTGCGATCTCGGCCAGTTCTTCAACCGAGAGAATGGAAATCTGCCGCTCGTTGACCATCTCCGTCCCGCGCGGATACCAGGGCTCGCGGCCGCCGGACCGGCGCGTGAAGCCTCCGTGGCGATCGCCGGGAATCCCCTCGAAGGTAAGGTCCAGTGTGTCGCAGGCCGCGGTCTGAAAATCCTCCGCGCCCTCGGTCCGCAGCACCTGCGCCACCGTTGCGGCCAGCTTGTGCGCCCGTGTCGGTTCAAAGCTGTCCGGCACGCCCGTCTCAGTATCGCTCATGGTCAATCGCCCTTCCAATTTACCCCGTCATAGCGCGCCGGGCGACCTGCCTCCAATGAAACATGTTGATCCGGTCATCGCTGCGGAAGATGGGTTTCGACGGAAGGGAAATCAGGTTTGCTCACGCTTCCTCGAACATACCCGTGGGAAAGCCGTCGATGCTGACCTGGTTGTTCTCGCGCTGGTAGGCCTCCATTTCCTCCGGTGTTTTGGCGGCGGCCCAGTTCTCGATCGACTGGCGCTCGCCCTGATAATCGTAGAGCGGCACGCCGTAGCCGCACGAGGTCTGCACCACGTCGAAATCCAGCCGCACGATCTGGCGCGCGCCCAGCGGCTCCTCGCCGCCGAAAGCGCTTTCCAGCAGCTCCGCATAAGCCGCTGTTCCGTGGCGCAGGATCTGCCCCTTGCCGTAAAGCCGCATGATCTGCGGCGGGCCGTCGACGGCGCAGAACATAATCGTCATCCGGTTGATTTGGCGCAGATGGGCCGCGGTCTCGTTGCCGCTGCCGGTCCGGTCCATGTAGACAACCGTGTTCGGCGACAGCACCTTCAGCGCCGTCGTCGGCCGCGGCGACACGTTCACCCGGCCCGTGGGCGCCGCCGTCGCGGTGAAGAAGATATGCTGACGCTCGATAAACGCGCGGTGCTGATCGGATAGTTCGGAAAACTGTTTGGCCATCTGAAATCTCCCGGTTTTCACCGCGAGAGTGCCGCCGGGAGACAGGCCCGGCAAGGCCGGAACTTCACAAAATCGTTCGCTTCCGGCCAGACAATGAAAAACGGCGGCCCGATGGACCGCCGTCGCACATGAGCCGGAAGGGTATGCAGCCCTATTCCTTGGTCTCCAGGAAGAACTTCTCGCCGTTCACCTCGATGAACTGGCGGCCGTTCTCGTCGACCTGGATTTGCGGCTGGCCAGCGGCAGGCTGGGCCTCCGCCGGAGCCGAAACGCTTGCCGCCGTGGCGGTCGGCGCCGGTGGGGTGCCCGGTTGGGCGGGTTCGGTCTGCAACACTTGTCCGGAGCCGGGTTGCGGCGGGGCAAAGCCGCCTGCCGGAACGCTCGCGGCCGAAGCATCGGGGGAAACCGGGCCCGGTTGGGCCGGGTCACCGGCCGCTGGCGCAACTCCTTCTCCCGGGGCCGGCTGCGGATAGGCGCGACTGAACAGAAGTTGTGTCTGCTCCGGCGTCAGCTTGCCGTCCGGCACGTCCGGGATGCTTCTCTGGAATTCCCGGATCGCCTGTCGGGTCCTGCGTCCCGGCGCGCCATCGACCGGCCCGGCGTTGTAGCCGAGGGTGTTCAGGGCATCCTGAATGTCCATCCAGTAGGCGCGTTCCTCCGCAGACCTGCCGGGTGCCGGCGCGCGATAGGCATGATTTTTTCTCTTGGCCAGCTGATTGCCGACAATGGCCCCGGCGGCAAATCCGACGATCCCGCCGGCAATGACACCGCCCGCGTTGCCGGCCCGGACAGGCGTGGCAGCGAGCGCAAAGGAAGACAGAGCCACCCCGAGCGCGGTGACGATACTGGTTGCCTTGATCATTCCGGTTACCTTCCTTCCCTTCCGATCTGCCCCACGACACCCGTTGCAGACGAGAGTAACGCGCAAAACCGTAAATTGCTACGAGCCCGCAGGTTGCATTCGATCAGGTTTTCACCGGGTCGCAACAAAAAACGGCGGGCCATTTGACCCGCCGTTCTTAATATTCGCGTCCGCTCTGACGATCAGCGCGTCAGCGGCTTGTACTTGATCCGGCGCGGATCGGCGGCGTGCGCCCCGAGGCGGCGGACCTTGTCCTTTTCATAGTCCTCGAAGTTGCCTTCGAACCATTCCACGTGGCTGTCGCCTTCGAAGGCGAGCATGTGCGTGGCAAGGCGGTCGAGGAACATTCGGTCGTGCGAGATGATCACGGCGCAGCCGGCGTAGCTTTCCAGCGCGTCTTCGAGGGCTGCCAGGGTTTCGGTATCCAGGTCGTTGGTCGGCTCATCGAGCAGCAGCACGTTGGCGCCCTGCTTCAGCACCTTCGCCAGATGCACCCGGTTGCGCTGGCCGCCGGACAGATCGCCCACCTTCGCCTGCTGGGCCGGGCCCTTGAAGTTGAAGGACGAGCAATAGGCGCGGGAGTTGATTTCCTTGTCGTCGAGGTAGATCACCTCGGCGCCGCCGGAGATTTCCTCCCAGACAGTCTTGGTCGGGTCGAGCTTGTCGCGCGACTGGTCGACGTAGCCCATGTGCACCGTGTCTCCGACGATGATCTCGCCCGAGTCCGGCTTTTCCTGGCCGGTGAGCATCTTGAACAGGGTCGACTTGCCCGCACCGTTCGGACCGATCACGCCAACGATGCCGCCACGCGGCAGCTTGAAGGACAGATCGTCGATCAGCAGGCGGTCCTCGAAGCCCTTGGAGACATTCTTGACCTCGATGACGTTGGCGCCGAGGCGCTCGCCCACCGGGATCAGGATCTGCTCGATGGTCGGCAGACGCTCTTCCTGTGCAGAAAGCAGGTCCTCATAGGCCCTGATACGCGCCTTGGACTTGGTCTGGCGGCCCTTCGGCGACATGCCCATCCACTCGCGTTCGCGCTCGATTGCCCGGTTGCGGGCCATATCCTCGCGGCCTTCCTGGATCATGCGCTTGGTCTTCTTTTCCAGATAGACCGAGTAGTTGCCCTCGTAAGGGATGCCGTGGCCGCGGTCGAGTTCCAGGATCCAGCCGGTGACGTTGTCGAGGAAGTAGCGGTCGTGGGTGATGATCAGGACGGAGCCCTTGAACTCGCGCAGATGCCGCTCCAGCCAGTGAACGGTTTCCGCGTCCAGGTGGTTTGTCGGCTCATCGAGCAGGAGCAGGTCCGGTTCGGACAGGAGCAGCTGACACAGGGCCACCCGGCGGCGTTCACCACCGGACAGGTTGGTCACCTCGGCGTCTTCCGGCGGGCAGCGCAGCGCTTCCATCGCCATGTCGACCTTGCTTTCCAGGTTCCACAGGTCTTCCGCGTCGATGATGTCCTGCAGCTTGGCGCCTTCCTCGGCCGTTTCGTCCGAGTAGTTCATCATCAGTTCGTTGTAGCGGTCGACGATCGCCTGCTTGTGGGCAATGCCCTCCATGCAGTTCTCGCGGACGGTCTTGGTCGGATCGAGCTGCGGCTCCTGCGGCAGATAGCCCACGCGTGCGCCTTCGGCGGCCCAGGCCTCGCCGGTATACTCCTTGTCGAGCCCGGCCATGATCTTCAGAAGCGTCGACTTACCGGCCCCGTTCGGACCCAGGATGCCGATCTTGGCGTCCGGGTAGAAGGAGAGGTTGATGTTGTCGAGGACTTTCTTGTTGTTATAGGCCTTGGAGAGGCCATGCATGTGATAGATGAACTGGCGCGCCATGGGGCTCCGCATCTCCGCAGTTTGGAATTTTCGGGATTCTTCGCATGAAATCTGGGCGCCCTTTTACGCGATCAGGCGAAAAGGGGCAATGCGTTTGGGTCGTATTTGGGTATTTGGCGAAGTTGTAGCAAGCGGACGCACGATTTATGGCCTGCGCACTTTCCTCCTTCTTGCCGTGACCTCTCATCACGGAACCCTTTGCCATCGAGCGACAGAACAGCATGGATTGCCGGATCAGGTCCGGGCAGGAGGGAGGAGAGCCGGTGAGCCTACACTTTTAGCACATGCGATCCAGACCTTGCCTGCAGACACGAAGCTGGGTCTACACACTGTAAGGAAGCCACCTTTCACCACCCAAGAGGTGCCATGTTAAGAACTACTACCTATGCGAACAAAATTTGCACTGAGGCAATTAGGTTACAGCCAGAGGCAAGCTTCCATAATATAATTCACCCAACGTCAACCAAGCAAAGTCACGCGTAGTTTATGGAGGTCGATATGAACAGGTCTCATGGAAGAAAGGTCAGCCTCGGCATTGCCGCGGCATTGATGTGCGGAACAGCCCTTCTGTCCTGCAGCGCAATGGCTGCGGATCTGCCGGAAACCTACAATTACAATACGGCTCCCGGTTTCACCTGGTCCGGACTTTATTTCGGTATCAACGGCGGCATCGGCTGGGCGACCAGCCGGCACACGGATTCGCTCGGCACAACCACCGGCGACTTCGATCAGAGCGGCGGCCTGATCGGCGGCACGATCGGCTACAACTGGCAAGTGAACAATATCGTCTTCGGTATCGAAGGCGATTGGGACTTTGCCGGCATAAACGGTTCGACCACCACATCCTGCGCCGTCGGCTGCAAGACAGACCTGACCTCGTTCGGCACGTTGCGCCCGCGCATCGGTTATGCCTTCGACCGGTTCATGCCCTATGTCACCGGCGGTCTCGCCTGGGGCCTGATCGATGCCGGCCAGCCGGGCTTCTATAAGTCGAGCTGGGAGGCCGGCTGGACTGTCGGCGCCGGCGTCGAAGCGGCGCTTACGCAAAACCTGTCGGCCAAGCTGGAATATCTCTACGCGGATCTCGCTGACGGCGGCTACAGGGTGGCAATTCCGGTCAACGCCAGCGAAAAGGACATCAGTATCCTGCGCCTTGGCGTCAACTATCGCTTCAGCGGCAATCCGTTCGGCAATTAAGTCCGACGGGAAGATACGAGACGATGCAACGGCCACCGACCGGGCTCTACCGGTCGGTGAAAGTCCAACAGCTGAAACCCCGGTGCGAAACGCCGCCGGCTACGGCTGAACAATCCCGCTACCGCTCAAACAACTCCTTATTCTCAGACTGCTGACAAAGCTCTCCCCTCTCCGTCGTCCCCCCGGCCAAGCGAAGCGCAAGCCGGGGCCGGCGAGGCAAAAGCCTCACGACTTCAATTGATTATACAACCGAAGCCGGGGCTCGCCGGTCCCGGATCTCCGCTCACGCTGCGTCCAGGATGACCAAATCAGGGTTTGTCATCAACCACTCCTTATTCTGAAGGCTTTCGTCCGCGCCCCAACCGTTGGGGCAGCCTGACCGAAAAGCGCGAATCCCTGCCTATCCTCTTCTTTGCAATCTCTCCAGCCTCGCGCTTGCGCGCACTAATATAACAAGTTATATAACTACCTATCTAACTGGAGGCGAACATGACCGAAGACATCGTGCGCCAGCTCGGCCACATGACGCTGGGAACCCGCCTGAAGCGGATCGGCGAGCGGTTGCAGACGCAGACACAGACGTTGATATCGGAGCAGGAGAGCCCGGAGGCCGGATCGGTCAACTCCCCGGTCCTCGCCGCGCTGTCCCGCAACGGCCCGCTGAGCATCGGAGACCTGACGCAGGCCATCGGCCAGAGCCAGCCGGGCATTACCCGCATGGTCGGCAAGCTGAAGGCCCGCGGCCTTGCCGAGATCGTGTCCGATCCGGTCGACCGCCGCATCTCAAAAGTTTCGCTGACGCCAGCCGGAGAGGATCTGGTCAGCCGGCTGGAGGAAGGCGCCTGGCAGACGGTCGAAGCCGCCGTCACCGACGCCTGCGAAGGCCTGTCCGGCTCGCTCCTGGAGCAGCTCGGCCAGTTGGAAGACCGGCTTGCGGCCCGTCCCCTGCCCCGCCGGGTGCGGGTCCGGGTCAAGGCGCGCTAGCCAGCTTGTAATGTAACGGAGCACCTCACATGGAAGACGCCCTCGACACCGCCGTCTGGACCGCGCTCACAACACGCCACAGCCGATTTGCCCTCGGTGCCGGACAAGCCCGGCGCTTCGATCCGGACGTCGCCCCCTTTGCCGCCGCATTCGATGCATGTGCGGAAAGTCTGAGCGATCTCGGCGACCTGCTCAATAACGGCGAAACCGATGTTTACCTTCTGCAGCGGGCCGACATCGCCCTGCCGGACACGCTGACCGCACCGATGACGGCCCCCGGCGTGCAGATGATCAAACGGCGCACCGGCGCGGTTCTTCCGACCATGGAGGGGGTCACCCGCCTGACAGAAGCCGATATCCCGGAGATGCGCGCGCTTGTGGAACTGACCAAACCGGGACCTTTTCGCGCGCGGACCTTCGAACTCGGCGAATTCTGGGGCATCCGCATCGACGGACGGCTCGCGGCCATGGCCGGTGAACGGCTGAAAGTGCCCGGCTTTACCGAGGTCAGCGGTGTCTGCAGTCATCCGGATTTCAGAGGCATGGGCCTTGCCGCAGCACTGTCCGATTTTGTCGCAAGCCGCATCGAGGCCCGCGGCGAAACCCCGTTCCTGCATGCCTTCGCCAACAACGAAGCCGCGATCCGGCTCTATGAAAAACTCGGTTTCGAACTGCGCTGCGGGGTCAATGTCGCCGTTCTGGCTAAGGGCGCGTAATCGGCAGAACGGTTCAGCGCTTGTCCTTGAGATAGCGTTCGAAGGCGGCAAGGGTGGTGTCGGACACATAGTGCTCGATGCCTTCCGCATCCATTTCGGCTGCGTCTTCCGGCACGCCGACGGCAATCAGCAACTCGACCACGAGCCGGTGGCGGGCGCGGACCCGCTCGGCCATCTCCGCGCCTTCCTCGGTCAGGAAGACGCCGCGGTAAGGTCGAGAGACGGCCAGCCCTTCCCGCTTGAGCCTGGCGACGGCCTTGGTCGCGGTCGGGTGGGTCACCCCCAGACAGCGGGCGATATCGGTGATGCGCGCCTCGCCGTGCTCCTGCAACAGGTCGGCGATCAGTTCGGTATAGTCTTCAAGCAGAGCGGAGGCACGGGCGGAGCGAGCCTGGTTGAACCGGTCCGCGGCTTCGGCTTCCACGAGCTCAGTATTATCTTCCTCAGGCGGCTGTTGGCTGTGTTTCCTGGCCAATGGTCCGAAGTCCCCGTTCCGGCATAATTTCATACGTCGCGACTCATATTGCAGCCTTGGCTACAATTTGCAATCAGCAGGTTCACTTTCCTATCATTGTTTGCAGATGCATTTTTAATTTGTCTATTGACAGAAGTGTAGCCTCGGCTTCATTTGAAGGAAAATCAAAGTGGGACGGGCCCTGCATGTCGTTTATCCCGGACAAAATATCCATGAGCGAACGCACGACGGCCGCGATCGGGGAAACCCTCGCCGGCCGACGGCATGGTATGCGCTCCGCACTTCTGTTCGCCGGACCTGCAATCATCGCCTCGATCGCCTATGTGGATCCGGGCAACTACGCCACCAACATCCAGGCCGGCGCAGGCTACGGCTACACGCTGCTCTGGGTGGTTCTGATGGCCAACCTGATCGCGATGCTGTTTCAGGCGTTGTCCGCCAAGCTTGGCATCGTTACCGGCCGCAACCTTGCGGAAATGTGCCGTGAACAGTTTCCCGTTCCCGTCGTCTGGGCCATGTGGGCCGTAAGCGAAGTGGCGGCTATGGCGACCGATCTCGCCGAATTCCTCGGCGGGGCAATCGGACTGGCGCTCCTGTTCGACATGCCGCTGATGGCCGGTATGGTCGTCACGGCGATCGTTACCTACGGCATCCTGATGTTCGAGAGCCGCGGTTACAGGCCCATGGAGCTGATCATCGGCGCGTTGGTCGCCGTCATCGGCCTCTGCTATGTGATCGAGATCTTCATCGCCCCGATCGCCTGGGGCGAGGCTGCCTATCACATGGTGCTGCCGAACATTCCCGACGCCGCAGCGCTGACCATTTCCGTCGGCATCATCGGCGCCACGGTCATGCCCCATGCGGTCTACCTGCATTCCGGCCTGACCCAGAACCGGGCGCCCGCGCGAGATCAAAACGAACGCCGCAAGCTGTTGAAATACTCCAATATCGAGGTTGTTCTGGCGCTCGCCGTCGCCGGCATGGTCAACATGGCCATGGTGATGATGGCCGCCAGCGCCTTCCACGCCGGCCACAGCGAGGTCGCGGAAATCGAAACCGCCTATCACCTGCTGACACCGCTCCTCGGCGGTGCGGCGGCCGCCGTCTTTCTGGTCTCGCTGATCGTCTCCGGCGTGTCCAGTTCCGTGGTCGGCACCATGGCGGGACAGATGATCATGCAGGGCTTCGTACGCTTCTACATTCCGATCTGGGTGCGCCGGCTCGTCACCATGGTACCCGCGTTCGCTGTGGTCGCCATGGGCGTCAATGCCACGGATGCGTTGGTTCTCAGCCAGGTCGTCCTCAGCATCGCCCTGCCGGTGCCGATGATCGCCCTGGTCCTGTTCACGCGGAACCGCAAACTCATGGGCGAGTTCGCCAACCGCCGTATCACCGATATCCTGGCGATCGCCGGCTCGATTATCGTGCTGTCCCTGAACTGCGTCCTGCTTGCCCAGACCTTCGGTGTTGAAATCCCCGGACTGCCGGCCTGACAACCGGTTGCCCTTACCGGTCCCCCTTCACCTGTCCCTGAAGCCGTACCAGAGATAGGCGCCCTGCAGATAGGCCTGGCGCAGTGCCGGGAACGGGAACCGGTCGAAAGGCTGCGAGACGGCTGCCGGCAGGTCCGCCTGTTTGATCTTGCCCAGCGCCAGGTCCGCGATCTTTTCTCCCGACAGCGATGCCATGGCGATGCCGCTGCCGTGCCAGGCCATGGCGGCAAAAACCCCCTCCATGTCCGGTACGGGACCCACATAGGGCGTCAGGTTCCTGGTCAGGCAGACGTGCCCATACCAGGAATACTCCGTTTCCACATGGCGCCACTCGGGGAACATACGGTCGAAATCCGCCCGCCCCCGGCGCTGCGTGGCATTCAGCGCCTGCTCCGTTTCGAAGATCCCGCCACGGGTTCCGAACAGGAACCGCCGGTCCGGCAGAAGGCGAAAATAATGCAACAGGGTGCGCGTGTCGGCCGCCATCAGATCCGAAGTCCAGCCCTGTGCCCCGAGTTCGTCTTCGGTGAGGGGCCGGGTCACCACGACGCTCGACATCGCAGGCAGCGTCCTGCCGAAAAGCCAGTTCGGCACGTCTTCACGTGCATAGCCGTTGCCGGCCAGGATTACTTTCCGGGCGATAACCGATCCGTCCGGCAGAGCGAGAAACCAGCGGTTCGCGTCCCGCTCGATGGCTTCTACGGGGGAACGCGAAAAGATCCTCCCGCCTTTCTCCCGCACCTTGGCCGCAAGCCCCTGCACATATTTCATCGGGTTCAGCGCAAACCCGAACGGCACATGAAGGCCACCATGAAATTCGGGACCGGCAATGCCCCGTTCGGCCAATTCGGCCCTGGAATAGAGTTTCGGCTGATAGCCGAAATACTTTTTCAAGAACGCCGCTTCCTCCTCGAAGACCTGCAGCTCCGAAGGCCGGTGGGCCAGCATCATCTCGCCCTTGGAATGCCTGTCGACGTCCAGCTTCCAGGCATCCAGGCGCTTTGCCACCTTTTCCATGGCCTCGATCTGGTAGAGAACGAATTTCCGGGCTTCCGCGAGACCGTAGCGCTTGATCAAATCGCCTTCGGAAAGCTTCGTGCCGCCGAAACAGCAGAAACCGCCGTTGCGCCCGGACGCCCCCCAGCCGACCCGTTTGGCATCGAGCACGCAAACCGAGGCACCTGCCTCCGCCAGTCTGAGTGCAGCACTCAGACCCGTATATCCGGCACCGATTACCGCCACATCGAACTGGGCGCTGCCCATCAGCGACGGATCTTCGAAAATCTCCCCGACCGAAGCTTCCCAATAACTGCCGATATCGAGCGAACCGCCGTTTTTCCCTGGCATCATCGCGCCCCTAGAAACCCAGCCTGTCGCGAAGCGAGAACCAGGTCATGGCCAGGACCAGGAGCGGGAAGCGCAGCCGATCGCCGCCCGGAAACGCCGGTACGTTCAGCTTTTCGAACACGTCAAACCGGGTCGCCGTCCCGTCGATAGCCTCGGCGATCACCTTGCCGGCAAGCGTCGCCATTGCGACCCCGTGACCGGAGTACCCGGTCGCGGTCACCACATTCGGCGCGAGATGAGCAAAATACGGCATCCGCTTCGGCGTGATCGCCAACGTGCCGCCCCAGCCGTAGTCGATACGCGCGTCTGCAAGCTGCGGGTAGATCTCCAGCATCGGCTTTCTGACGAAGGACTTGATATCGTCCGGGAACCGGTAGCCGTAATTCTCTCCACCGCCGAACAGAAGCCTGCGGTCGGCGGACAGCCGGAAATAGTTGATGACGAACTTGCTGTCGGCGACTGCCACATTGTCCCGGATCAGGGCCTTCGCCTCGTCTTCCGAAAACGGTTCGGTGGCGATGACGAAATTGTTGATCGGCATCACGTGGGCGGCAGTTCTGCGGTCGAGCCGGCCGAGATAGCCGTTGCAGCCGATCACCAGATGTTTCGCCTGGACCGTCCCGTACTGCGATTTGACCGTGACCGTGTCGCCGCCCTCGTAGGAAAGAACCGTGGTCTCCTCGAAGATCCGGGCGCCCTTCGCCTCGGCCGCGCCTGCGATACCGAGCGCGAAGTTGAGCGGATGCAGATGGCCCGCCCCCATATCCAGAGATCCGCCGTAATAGGCCGGGCTGCCGACCATTTCCGACATCTCGTCCCCATCGACGAAGCGGATCTTGTCGTAGCCATAGGTCAGCCGCAGATGCTCGACGTACTCCATGCTTTCGGCAACGAACGACTTGCGGTGATCCGCGTGAAGGATGCCGGGCGTGTAGTCACAGGCAATCTCATGCGCCGCGATCAGGTCCGTGACGGCCTTCTTGGAGTCCTCAGCCAGGTCCCACAGGAGCTTGGCATGCGACCGGCCGTGCCGACGTTCCAGGACCGTCTGGTCCATGCGCTGGCCGGAGCCGACCTGGCCGCCGTTGCGGCCCGATGCGCCCCAGCCGACCCTGTGGGCCTCCAGAAGCACCACGTCATAGCCCCGTTCTGCCAGATAGAGCGCGGAAGACAGGCCCGTGTAGCCTCCGCCAACGATGCACACGTCGCACCGCAGGTCGCCCTCCAGCGCCGGATAATGCGTCTGCCGGTTGGCCGTTGCCGCGTAATAGGAGGGAGCGTGAACGCCTTTGGTATCGTTGGCGGTCAGAAGATCAAGCGAACTCAGCATGTGGGTACTCAAACACTCGACTGGACAGCATGGCGGCCAAAAGACTTACCAACACGAGTCCTTGGTAAGCCCCACATTCCATTGCTTTCAAGGGCATTGCAAGACCACGCCGCAAGGCCCTAAAGACGCAGCGGCATATCGCACTGTCGCGAAGAAAAAGAAAGACGGAGCCTGAAGAAAACCGCTTTTTTCAAGTTCCTCTCAAATCAGACAGCCAACCGAGGCCGTCTTCGATCACGCCTCGGGGACGATACTCGGCGCCGATCGCGCCGCCGTAGCCGAGATCGTCCAGCAGCCTGACGATGTGACGGTAATTGACCTCACCTTGATCCGGTTCGCCCCGGTCCGGAACCCCTGCGATCTGCACATGGCCGATCAGCGGCAGGTGCTTCTTCAGGCGATGGCTCAGATCGCCCTCGATAATCTGAACATGATAGCAATCGAACATCAATCTGAGGCAAGGCCGTCCGAGTTCCTGAACGATCTGTGCCGCCTGCTCCGTACTTCGAAGAAAATAGCCGGGGATGTCGCGCTGGTTGATCGGCTCGATCAGAAGCTGAAGACCGTCCTTTTCGGCCAGATCCGCCGCATAGGTCAGGTTCTCCAGAAAACAGCGGTGCGCCGCCTCGCCTTCTGCCTGTCCGGCCATGATATGGATAAAAGAGGCACGGATGAAACGCGCATAGGAAACCGCTTCGCGGATCGCTTCCTGTGCCTCCGCCTCACGGCCCGGGACGGCACAAAGACCAAAGTCCTTTCCGGCCGGATCGCCGGGGCGCGTGTTCAGAGAAAGCATTGAAAGACCGGTCTCGGTGAGCGCCTGGTACACCTCGTCCGGGGCCGCATCATAGGGCCAGTGACACTCCACTGCGTCAAACGCGGCTTTCTTCGCCTGACGGATCGCATCCGGCAGCGAAAGATCCTTCCAAAGAAACCCGAGATTGGCTGAAAAACGCGCCATGATGCCCTCCGAAGACGTGAACCGGTATCCTTTCATACCGCGCTCCGTCGGCCCAGGAAAGAACGCTCCCGACACACCCGCGCCTTAGCGCAAAGGTTGCACACAAACACCACAACCTTCCGTTGCGGAAAGCGTAAAACTGGCCTAATCGTCGGAATTTTAAATATAATTTCGAAATTTCAAACCCGCTCAGCTTGACAGCTTTTTCTATTTTAAATTTAAACGGAAGCGCAACTACGTACGTTTCGAGACGGATTTGGGTAGGGAATTATGCGTATTATTTTACTGGCTATTGTGGCCATGTTTGCGTCTTTGACGATGGCAACTGCCAAACAGGTCAAGGTACCGGCAAACAAAACGACTTATGTCGGCGTCCACGGCACCTTCAGTTCCGACACCTGCAGCGGCGGCACAATCCCCAAACTGAGTCTCGGCAGAAAACCGAAGCACGGCAAGGTCACGTTCAAGCCCGTCGGCGGAAAGTTGAGCGAAGGTCCCTGCAAGGGAAGCTATATGCGGGGAACCGGGGTGTTTTACAGGCCCAACAGCGGTTACAGGGGCAGCGACAGTTTCTCGGTCGAATACCAGTACAACTACTTCGAGGGCGCTGCAAAATTGACCCACACGTCGAGATCCTACCGTATCGAGGTGCAGTGAGACAAAGAACCTGATTTCAGGGGAGATATATCGTTTGCGGCAGAACAGGTTCGTGGCAGGCCGACCGGCCTGCCGACCAGCAGCGGCCGCAGCGCCCCTCTACCAGGTCCGACCGGACATCGGTCCGAGACCAGCAGTAACGACCAAATGCATCTTAACCGACACGGGTGTTTTCCGCCCGTCCCGACTATGAAACATGGGGGCTTCATGTTCAGAATTCTTCCGGCAATCGCATTCCTGATCATATCAACGGCAACGGCCGCGGCCGCAGAACACATCACGGTCCGCGCGAACAGAACGGAGGGGTTGGGAAGCTATGTCGCCTACAACGGCGACATATGCAGCGGCCAGGGCGCTCCACACATGTACGTCGGTAGAAAACCGAAGCATGGCAAACTTACATTCAAGCCGGTCAGAACGAAGTTCAGTCAGGGCCGCTGCAAGGGCGTACCGGTCAGGGCGACAGCCGTTTATTACACGCCCGATCGAGGCTTCAAGGGCGAAGACAGCTTTTCCTTTTACTACACACACGACCTCTATGAGGGTGCCGCGGGCATCGGCTCGACCTCTTACTCCTTCCGCGCGACCGTGAAGTAAGCGGCCGTCGTACCTTCAAGCGCGATGAAGGGGCGAGCAGCCCCTTCATCCCATTTCGATCCCGATCCTGATGACATGCGAAACCGAAGGGAAGTCCATGTTCAGAACCGCCCTCGCATTCGTGCTGACGCTTGTATTCCTTTCGAGCGCCTTCGCGGATCAACTTTCGAAAACGGTCCCGGCCAACCGAAAGTCCGAAGTCTACTCCCATGCGGTCTATCAGAAACAGACCTGCATATCGGGAGCCATCCCGAATATGAAAGTCGGCAGAAAACCGAAACACGGCAAGGTTACCTTCCAGAGGTCGAGCTTCAAGCTCAGCAAGAAAGCCGGAGGCTGCGCGGGAAAACTGATCAAGGGAATGGGCATTTACTACACCCCGGACAGAAACTACCGTGGCAAGGACACATTCACCGTGAACTACTCCTATGAAGCATACCCGGGCAGCAGCCGACGGCACTTCGTTTCATCAACTTACAATATTACAGTCAAATGACCCCCGGGCTCTGACGCCACATTCACGCCTGCCGATCCCTGATCGGCTGGCCCCACAGCGAAATAAGATTACAGCGTTTTCCGTGCGGCCTGAGGCAATAGAAACGGCATTGCCGGGCCTGGCAAAGCACCGATCCGCAGTGGGAAATCGAAGGCTTCCGAAACCAGGTCGTCCTTATAGACATCCGCGACCGTGCCATCCGCCAGAAGACGACCGTTCTTCATGACCAACACCTGATCGGAGTACATGGCTGTCAGGTTCAGGTCGTGCAGGACACACAGCACGCCGCCTCCCCTGTCGGCGAAATCCCGCGCCACATCCATGATCAGCACCTGATGGCGGATATCGAGGCTGGAAATCGGCTCGTCCAGGATCAGCCAGCGAGGTAGATCCCCGTTCCTGGGCTCCCAGACCTGGCAGAGGACGCGGGCAAGCTGAACCCTCTGCTGCTCGCCACCGGAAAGCGACTGATAGGCCCGGCCCTCGAAACCGGCCATATCCACCCGCTCCAGCGCCGCCCCGATCCTGTCCCGAACATCCGCCATCTGCAAAGGCGCATTTTGCAAACCGAGCCGAACCACTTCCTTGACCGTCAGCGGAAAAGAAAGCTGGGTATGCTGGGGCAGGACGGCACGGACTTCCGCCAGTTCCCGCGGCGCATATCGGTCGAGCGGCCGCGCGTTCAGAGAAACGTCGCCATCATAGCCGGCTTCGCCGGTGATCGCTTTCAGCAGCGTCGACTTTCCCGAACCGTTCGGCCCGACGATGGTGCAGACCTTGCCCGGACGGGCCGCGAACGTCACATCGGACAGGATCGTCTTGCCCGACAGCCTGACCGCCAGTCCGCTGACACTGAGATTGGTTTCCATTGCCGTCATAGTCCGATCAATCCTCTGCGCCGGAGAAGGACCCAAAGGAAGAAAGGCGCGCCGGCGAGCGCCGTCAGAATGCCGATCGGCAATTCTGCGGGTGCCACGACAATCCGGCTGACCGTATCTGCAAGAATGAGCATGACAGCTCCCAACAAGGCCGAGGCGGGCAACAGGTAACGGTGGTCGGGACCGATCGTCAGACGCAACAGATGCGGCACGACGATGCCGACAAAGCCGATCCCGCCGCTGACCGCGACGGAGGCACCGGTCGCCGCCGCAACTGCGACGATGGCCAGGGTCTTCAACCGCTGAACCCGGATCCCCAGGTGGCCCGCCGCGGCCTCACCCAGGAACAAGGCGTTCAACCCCCTGGACAGGGACAGGGCAACGGTCAGCGCGACGGAGACGATCAGTGCACAGGTCGCAACCTTTTCCCAGCTGGCCCCGGCGAGAGACCCCAGGTTCCAGAAGGTCAGGTCGCGCAATTGCTGGTCGTCGGCATAGAAGATCAGAAGGCCGACCATAGACATGGCCAGCGCGCTGATGGCAATGCCCGCCAGGAGCATAGTCGCGACCGATGACAGCCCGTTGCTGGTGCCGATCCTGTAAAGCAGGGAGGTAACCAGCAGGGCTCCGAGAAAGGCGGAGACCGGCAGGGAGAACACGCCCAGCACAGCCGCGACCGGCGCAAGCCAGGACTGGCCCAGGATGATGAATCCCGCCGCTCCCAGTCCCGCGCCGGAGGAAACGCCGATAATTCCGGGATCGGCAAGCGGATTGCGGAACAGGCCCTGCATCACGGCGCCGGAGACCGCTAGTGCGGCTCCCACCAGCGCGCCGAGACAGACCCGCGGCAGCCGGACCTGGAAGAACACGATCCGGTCCCGCAGGTCTTCGCCGGACAGGGAGGACACCGGATCGAAGATCGTCGACATCACCTTCAGAACCTGAATCTCGAGCGCCCCGGAATTCAGGGACACCAGCATGGCACATCCAAGAAGGACGGCCAGCAGGGCGATGGCGGACCGCGCAAGCGGTGCGCGGTCGCCGTCTCGCGCCGCCGTAACGCGGCGCTGCAACGGCTGGAGAACGAGTGCGGTCATGATGCCACCCCTTATCCTGACAGGCCCAGAGGGCCTAAAGCCCAAAGGCCGCGAGTTCCCCGGACAGGTCCCGCACGGCGCTCGCCGTCCTCGGACCGAAGCCCAGAAGATAGAGCCCGTTCATCCGGATGAGCCGCTTTTCCTCTCCTGCAGGGGTTTGAGCGATTGCGTTGTTGGCGAGGATATCCGAAGCGGAATTTTCATCCCCGTGACGCTCCATCATCAAAATAACATCCGGATTGGCGGCGGTGATCGCCTCCTCGTTCAACTGCTTGTAGCCGTGCACACCGTCAATGGCGTTCTGCGCGCCCGCCATCTGAATGATGGCGTCGGCGGCGGTCCCGGAGCCTGATGCGAGAACTCGCCCTCCGGCATAAGACAGCACGAACAGGACCCGGACCTTCCGGTCCCGCTCATGCGCTTCGGCAACCGCCTTATCAAGATCCGCCCCGACCTTCATCGAAAGGGCCTCGGCTTTTTCAGAAACGCCCAGCGCGGCGCCGACGGACTTGATCTTCTGCCGGATTGCCTCGCCGGAATAGCCTTCCGGGACCGTCACGAACGGCACTCCGGCGGAGGCCAGAACGGACACGGCTTCAGGCGGCCCGCTGCCTTCGATGGCAAGGATGCCGTCCGGTTTCACCGAGAGAACCCCTTCGGGAGAGAGAGCCCGCATGTAACCGACGTCCGGCAGGGCAAGCGCTTCTTCGGGATAGCTGGCGGTACTGTCACGGGCGACCAGCCGATCCTGCTCCCCGAGAGCAAAAACGATCTCGGTGAGGGAGCCGCCGATCGCCACGATACGTTCCGCATTGTCCGGGAGGCGATCCGACGAGTAAACCGGTCCGGAGGCCATGAAGCCCATGGCGAACGACAATCCGAAGGCAAGCCGCCGTGCGGCGCGCGGGAGGAAACGCGATACGGTCAGGGTCATGCCAGCGCCTCCCCGGCTGCGAGCGCCTGCAGACGCGGCAGTTTTTCCACCAGATCTCGCCAGTCGTCTCTCTCCCTCTTTCCCTCGCCGCGAACGCCGAAGAACTGCATGATCTGATCCCCGTCGCGGTCGAACACCTCCACGGAAGTGACATGCCCTTCGGCGACGGGCTTGCGCACGCCCCAGACCTCGGCGATCCGGTCGGTCCTCAGGTGCATATGGAAGCCCTCATCCATGACGTTGATCCACGGGCCTTTCGCAACGATGTTGGCAACCGGGCCGGAATGGATCTGGATACACCCCCTGTTGAAGACGAAACACATGATCGGAAGGCCATCATTGGCCGCATGGTGCAGAAGTGCCGTCACCGCGCTCCCGTCCAGGGTCCAGGCGTAGGAATCGCCTGCCAGGTGGAATGCGTTCAGCCGATGCAGGTCCAGGTCCTTCAGAATTCCGACGAACTGGTGCGGATCGGTCATCGCCTGCCAGCGCTCCCGGAGTTCCGCCTGGGCGCTCCTGTTCAGGGCCGGCCGCGCGGGCTGGTCGAACGGAACCACCTCGGCCAGCAGGCCCGGCGTCTGGTCTTCTAGGGCAAGCCGGGCGACAAGTTCGTCCCAGGCCTCCATGTTCGTCGCCTCGCGGGCATGGATCTTGTGCACCGCCTCGCCGTGGCCGTCGAAGAATTGCAGGCTCTTCTTCACGCCAGAGCCGGTGTCTTTTTCCACAGCAAACCCATGAACCCATGCGGAGGGAAACATCCGCATGTCGATATCCGCGCCGAGCATCAGGGAGGCATTGCGGCCCTTGATATAGCGGTCGTACACGCCGACCTTTTCGTGAACGGCGCTGTCGTTGCGGGTCAGGGCCAGGACTTCACCGAGGGCCTCGAGCCCGGGAAACAGGACGCTGAAGTCCGTGGAGATTCGTTTTGCGGACTGGCCGCAGAAGGCCGCCACGAGTTCGGCTTCGGAAACGCCGCACTGTTGCGCCAGGTCGCGCTCGCGCATTTTGGGATTGTCCGCGCGCATCCGGCGGAGCTGTTCGAAATCGGTGACAGTCGTGTCCATTGGTCATTCCTTCAATTGGATCGGGAAAAACGTCACCTCGCAATTCCTCCGTCATTTCAGAGGCATGGCTGATTTCTGGCTAGGCCCGGCCCTCGAATAACGTTCGCGGGGGCCGGGCACTGCGACGGCACGCATTAATACTTGACTCTAATATTCAGAAAATAGTACGGCATCAATACCTGAGTTGAAGACTCATGATTTTTTAACAAATGAAACGCGAGCAAGCCGGAGCCAGCCAGCATTTCAACCCACTGGAGGTAAGAGATGGGGCTGATAAGCCGAAATCGGGGCTGGCTGATGTGTGGAGTGGCGGCAAACGCCGTCGTCATGTGCGGTCAGGCACATGCGCAGGATGCGCAGGCAATTCCGAACCAGGGAAGCAGCACGACGCTTTCCGAAATCGTCGTCGGAGCGGGCGTCCCGAAGGTCGCCATCGATACGCCGCAGGCGGTGACCGTTATCGATCAGGAAGCCATCGACGAAAAGCAGCCGACGACGATCGGAGACATCTTCACTCAGATACCCGGCGTCAGCATGGTCGGCTCCGACCGTATCGGCGGCCAGTCGTTCAACATCCGCGGTATCGGCGACCTGGGCGCGGCCGACGAATCGAAGATCATCGTTTCGGTCGACGGCGCGGTGAAGTTCTACGAGCAGTACCGCATGGGCTCCTTCTTCAGCGATCCGGAACTGTACCGGCGCGTGGAAGTCCTGCGCGGGCCGGCGTCGTCCACCCTTTACGGTTCGGGCGCGCTCGGCGGGGTGATCAACTTCACCACCAAGGACGCGGAAGAATATCTGAAGCCGGGCGAAACCGGCGCGGTCCAGTTGAAGACGCAGTATAATTCCAACAAGGACGGCATTCTGGGATCCGTCATCGCGGCCTACGCCTTCAACGACCAGACGTCCGTGCTGCTCAACGGCAACGTGCGCAAGCAGGGCGAATACGAGACGGGCGCGGGTGTTCCCGTCGCCGGTTCGGACTTCCTGTCCTTCTCGGGACTGGGCAAGGTCACCCACCATTTCGGCGATGCCAATGAACAGACCATTCGGCTGTCCTATCAGCGTTGGCAGAGCAATGCCGACGACGCCGAATATTCCCAGACGGGCACGCTCGGCTTCGGCACCATCGACCGGGACATTACCGACCAGACCGTGATCCTCTCCTACGAGAACCCGGCAAGCGACAATCCCTGGCTTAATCTGAAAGCGAACCTGTCCCTGTCCGACACCCACGTGGTGCAAAGCGACTCCTCCATGGGCGCATTCAGCACGTCGCAATTGTTCGAGGATGGCGAGTACACCTACCGGACCTGGGCTGGAAAGCTGGAAAACACTTTCGAGAAGTCCGGCGCCAATTTCATGAACTATCTGACGATCGGCACCCAGCTCAGCTATCAGCAACGCTTGGCGACCAGTGAATCCGGCGCGATCGACTTCCATCCGGAAGGCACGGACACCAAGCTCGGCTTTTTTGTCCAGGATGAATTCATCTGGAACGAAAGGCTGACCCTCATCCCGGGCGTCCGCGCCGATTTCGTGAACCTGGATCCGGATTCGGCGATTGCCGGTGCCTCCTCGCAGTCGGATGTGGCGCTGTCTCCGAAACTCGCCGCCATGTACAAGTTCAACGACACCGTGTCGCTGTTCGGTTCAGTCGCCCACACCGAACGCATGCCGACACTGGACGAGCTGTTTTCCTCGTCTGGAGCGACCGGCACCTATCCCGGCGGCCGGTCCGCGAGCCTCAACCTCAACAAGGAAACCTCGAACAACTTCGAGGCAGGCTTCGCCCTGTCCTTCATGGATGTCCTGTCGGCCAATGACGGACTGCAACTGAAAACGACCGGGTTCTACAATTTCCTGAACGACCTGATCACGACCAACCCCGACACGGGTCTGGCAACCGCGGTTCCCTACTATGTGAATGTGGAAAAGGCCGAGATCTACGGGGTCGAAATCGAAGGCGCCTATGAAGCGAAATACGCCTTCGGCAACATGGCGTTCAGCAGGATCTTCGGCTACAACACCGATACCGGCCAGAACCTCGACACCATCCCCGCCACGACGCTGGCCCTGACCCTGGGCGGACGTCTGCCCCAATACGATCTGTCCTTCGGCTGGCGCGGACAGTTTGCGGAATCGATCGCGACCGGTGCCACGACCGACGGACCGTTTGCCGGCTATGCGGTGCACGATCTCTTCGCCGACTGGACGCCGGAAGACGGCCAGATGGCCGGCTGGCAGGTGCGCGCGTCGGTGGAAAACATCTTCGACAAATCCTACCGCAACAACCTGGCCGGCGATGACGGTCCCGGACGGACGTTCAAGCTGACACTGGCGAAGAAGCTGAGCTGGTAAGGCGGGGGCAGCTCTTCGGGGGCTGTTCCAGGTCCCAAAGCGAAAAAAGCTTGGTCAGGCATCGGTTTTACGGTTGCCTGACCAAGCCTTCCCGATCCCATCGGTCGAAGATCTCCAGCGCCTTTTCCGCGAAGGCCGCATCGTTGATATGCGCATCGATCTCGTGCAGGTCGACATTTCCCGGACAGCCATCCCGCATTGCGGCGATGAACGCGGCCAGCCCTTCGGCGTCGTGAAGATCCGCTCCCGGCCGGTCCCATTCGCCGCATCCGCCGACCGGCAGGATCAGGGCCGTCGGGCCTTTGGCCTTGGCCAATTGCACACAATGCGCCCGCGCAACCTCTTCGCGCTCTTCCGTGTTCAGCACGATGGATGTGAGCAGCCGGTTGTGGGCGTGTTGCAGATGCTCCGACCATTTGTCCGCTATCGGCTGCCAGCCGACCACATCGACGAGGTCATAACAGCCGGGCGCAACGATTTGCGGAATACCTTTTTCACCGGCATGGGTCAGACGATCGGCGCCTGCCGAAATGTTCGATCCGTTGAGATGGTTGCCGAGCTCCTGGGTGCAGAAATCGAAGACGCAGGCAAAGGCGCCTTGCGCGGCGAGGGATTCGAACGCCCGCCCGCCCATGCCGGTGGCATGGAACACCGCCACCTCGAAGCCCCGGTCCTCCAGCGCCGGTTTCAGCGCCACCATGTATTTCAGCGCGGATTTGCCGAGCGAGGTCATGCCGATCAGCGGCTTCGACCGGTCCGGCGGCTCCACCGCCCGTGCGGCCCCCAGAACGGCACCCGCCGCCTGGCTCAGCGAGGCCTTGCAGACGGAATTCAGCCCGTAGAGCCCACCCGCCCACAGGATCATCTGCGTATCGGCGGCAAGCCGCTCCGGCGGAATAAGCGGTGAGAAGGCGACCGTGGATACGATATATTTCGGCACGCCGAGCGGCAGGGCGGAACAGACGTCGAGGGCAAGATCGGTCCCCATGGTCCCGCCGAGCACCACCATCCCGTCGAACCGGCCCTCGCCGAAAAGACGGGCGGTCAGCAGCGCCGCCCCTTTCGCCATGATCTGCATGGCGTGGTTTTCGTCGCCGCTATCGATCGCCGCCTGGATGGAACTGCCGCCCTCCTCCGCCACGGCGTGCTTGGAATAGTCGGTCGGTAGCGCCGGGTCGCCCAGCACGCTGACATCCATCGTCAGCACCTTGCCGCCCTGCCCCCGGATGACATCGGCCATGTAGGAGAGCTCGTCGTTCTTCGTGTCATAGGTGCCGACGATGAGGATCGTCCTGTCGTCCATCTTGTGTCCCCTAAAGCTTGATCCAGGCCGTCTTCAGATCGAGATACTTGTCGAAGGCATGCAGCGACTTGTCATGGCCGTTGCCCGATTGCTTGTGGCCGCCGAGCGGAACCGTCAGGTCGGACCCGCCATAGGTGTTCACATGGACCACCCCGGCCCGGATGCGCCGGATCATCCGGTGCGCCCGCGACAGATCGGCGGTCCATACGCCGGAGGCAAGGCCGTAGGGCGTTCCGTTCGCGATGTCGATGGCTTCATCTTCCGTATCGAACGGGATGACCGCCAGTACCGGACCGAACACTTCCCGCTGCGCCAGATCATCGCCGGGTTCGACACCGGTAACGATGGTCGGCTCCATGAAATAGCCGCCGGTTTCCTCCAGGATCCGCCGGCCGCCGATCCGGACGGTCCGGCCGGATGAGCGCGCCTCTTCGACAAAGGCGAGGTTTTGTTCAAGCTGACGAAGGCTGTTGACGGCGCCCGCCGCCGTTTTCGGATCGAGCGGATCGCCGACTTTCATTGTCTCCACACATGCCGCCAGCCGGTCGACAAAAGCGTCATGAACGGACCGCTCCACCAGAAGGCGCGTACCGGCGATACAGACCTGGCCGGAATTGCGGAAGATACCGTTGGCCGATGCCTTTGCTGCCGCATCGAGGTCCGGCGCATCCGCAAAGACGATGTTCGGTGACTTGCCGCCGAGTTCCAGATAGACGCGCTTCAGGTTCGACTTCGCCGCGTTTTCCAGAAGCCTGCGCCCGACCGCGCCCGACCCGGTGAACACCAGCACATCGACCTCCATCGACAGGGCGATGGCCTCGCCGACGACGCGGCCTTCGCCGGTCACGACGTTGAGCACGCCCGGCGGCACACCGGCGTCGAGCGCCAGTTCGGCGAGACGGACCAGTGTCAGCGATGCGGTCTCCGCAGGCTTCAGCACGACCGTGTTGCCCGCCGCCAGCGCCGGCCCGAGCTTCCACGCGCCGATCATCAGCGGGAAATTCCACGGCACGATGGCGCCGACCACGCCGACAGGTTCCCGGTGGATGAGCCCCAGAACGTCGTCCGCCGTCGGGGCGATCTCGCCGTAGATCTTGTCGATGGCCTCCGCGTAGTAGCGGATCGTGCCGGCCGCCGAAAGCGGCTCCGCCTTCAGCGCCATGCCGATTTCGGTGCCGTTGTCGCGCACGCCGAGCACGGCAAGCTCCAGCGCGTTTTCCTCGATCAGCGCCGCCCACTTCAAGAGGATCTTCTTGCGCGTTGCCGGCGGCATGCCCGACCAGCGCCCGTCCTCGAACGCCCTGCGGGCCGCGGCAATCGCGGCCTCCGCGTCTTCCCTGCCCCCCGCCGCCATGGTGGTCAGCACCTTGCCGTCCAGGGGCGAGACGACGTCCATTTCCGCACCGCTTGCCGACCTGCGGCGTTCGCCGTCGATGACGTGAACAGCCGGTGGAACCGGTGCGCGGCGAAGCTCTTCAATACGCGCGTGATCAAACATGGATATCACCTCATCTGGCTGTCGTGCACATCGTGGTCATGGGACATTTCGGGCTCGCGCAACCGGCGTTCGCGGATGATGCCCCAGATGTGCACCACGATCAGGAGAACAATGGCCGTGGCAATAAGCGCGGAGATCGGCCGGTCGACGAAATCGAGCGGCGTCTTTACCCGCGCCATGGCCGAGCGCAGTTTCACTTCCATGATGTTGCCGAGCACCATGCCCAGGATGATCGGGACGATCGGCAGGTTCTGCCGTTTCAGGATCAGGCCAAACACGCCGAAGCCAGCCGCGATGGCGCAATCGGTCACCGAATTGCGGAGCGAATAGACGCCGACAAAACTGAGCGTGAGGATCATGATCCCAAGGAATCGTGTCGAAATGCGGATGATCCGGATCAGGAAGTTGGACGAAAACAGCATGAACACGACGACGATCACGTTCAGCGCGATCATGGCGATATAGAGCGCATAGACGAAGTCGAGCTTGTTCTGGAACAGGGCCGGGCCCGGGATCACGTTGTGGACGTAGAAGACCGACAGCATCATCGCCGTCAGCGCCTCGCCCGGAATGCCCAGCGCCAGCAGCGGGATCATGGCGGCGGCCGGAACGGCATTATTGGCCGATTCCGAGGCGACCAGTCCTTCCGGCGATCCCTTGCCGAACAGATCCGGATCCTTCGAGGTCTTCTGCGCGTAGGTGTAGGACAGAAACTGGGCGGTGAATTCACCGACGCCCGGGATCATGCCCATCAGCACACCGAAGCCGGCCCCGACCGACGCAATCCTCTTGTAGCGGAAGACCTCCGTCATGGCGGACAGCATCCGGCCCTCGACCCGCTGGGTTTTCGGCGCCCCTTCCGGATCGTTGAGCAGAATGAAGGCCTGGCTGATCGCGAACAGGCCGAGCACCACGACGATCAGATCGAAGCCGGAGGCAAGCCATTCCTGGCCGAAGGTAAAGCGCTGTGTGTACTTGACCGGCTCCAGACCGACTGTCTGCAATAGAATGCCGAAGGCGGCCAGCATGCCGGCGGCGAAGGTCTGGCCCCGGTGGGCAATGATCACCAGGACGATGCCCAACAGCGCCGCCAGGAAAATCTCGCGGCTGCCGAACATCGGCGCGATCTTGGCCAGCACCGGCGAAAACAGGATCAGCGCCACGATGGAAACGATCCCCCCGATAAACGACGCTCCGTAGGCCAGACCCAACGCCCTCAGCGCCTGACCGGCCTTTGTCATCGGATGGCCGTCATAGGTCGTCAGCGCGTTGACGGCGGTGCCCGGTGTGTTGATCAGGATCGCCGGAAGCGCACCGCCGAACATGGACGAGCCGTAGATGCCGAGCAGCATGGTGAGCCCGACCAGCGGTTCCATGGAGAAGGTGGCGGGCAGAAGGATGGCGATGGCCACCGCCGGGCCGACGCCCGGGATTGCCCCGATGATCACGCCGCCGACCGAACCGATCAGAAGGGCAAGCGCCACATCGTACCGGGCCAGGAGTTCCACGCCGGAAAGAAAAGTATCCATGGGTCGAGCGCTCAGAAATAGGTCATCATGAAGCCGCGGAGCCCGTCCGGCAGGCCTTCATAGATGAGGCCGGCCGGCAGTTTCACCTGCAGGAAGCCCTTGAACAGGATCACCACGGCCACGGCAAAGAGGACCGCCATCCCCGTCCAGCGCGGGCTGCGGTAGCCCATCCGCCAGGACATCAGGACGCAGAACAGGATCGTCGACAAAAGGTAGCCGAGGACAGGTGCGGCGGCGACATAGGCCATGAACCACAGGGCGAACTCCACCGACCGCGCCCAGTAGAGGACTTCTGCAAGCCGACCGGGTATCCGTTCGGACACCAGCGCCCCGATCAGATGGAGCAGGCTGAAGACCACCATCGCGCCGATGGCGACCGTCGGCCAGAAGGCCGGCTGGGCGAACAGCCTGGTTCGCTTCACCCAGACCGTCTGCTCCGGCAGGGCGGCCAGCAGAAGCAGGGACAGCAGGAAAAACGCCAGGGCAAAGACCAGATCTCCCGGCCGACGATACCGTTTGAACAGGTCCTGCAAGGTCTTGATACGGCTCATGATCGTCCCGGAAATTAAGAGGCGCCCGCACGTCGGGTGCGGGCGCGATCAGATCAGTTGCCGATCAGTTTGGCGACGGTTCCAAGCGTTGCGGTGTCCTTGGCGATCTGCGCCTTGGCGGCATCCGCATCTTCCCAGTAGATCAGCGCCCCGGTTTTGGCGGACAGTTCCTTCGCCTTGTCGGACGCCATGACCTCTTTCGCCACGGCGGCGATTTTCGCACGCACATCCGCCGGTGTTTCCTTGCGCACGAACAGACCGTTCCACAGCGCCACGTCCAGGTCCGGCTCCAGTTCGCCGACGGTCGGCGTATCGGGCGTCAGCGGTATCCGTTCGGACCCGATGGAGGCCAGGACATTCACCTTGTCCAGGCAGGGAAGGATGAGCTGCAGCGTCGTGTTGATCACATCCGCATCGCCGGAGGCGAGGGTGTTGCAGTCGAGCGCATCGAAGGCGGCTTCGCTGCCGTAGTCGAAGCCCATCTTCTTGGCGAGCGCGAAGGTCACCTGGGTCGGGATCAGGAACGACCCGAAATGACCGAGGGCGACGTCGTTGTCCTTGGCATAGGCGGCCAGCTCCTTCATCGAGGCATAGGGCGCATCCTTCGACGTCGCGATCACGAAGGGATAGGTCAGGAAGATCCCGACCGGCTCGAACGGGTTCGGATTGAGCGCCGGAATACCGACTTCCGGTCCGACGACCGGTACGTCGATCACGAAGGAACCGACCGTATAGCCATCCGGCGCGGCGGCTGCGACCTCGGCAGCCCCCGGAAACGGACCGCCGCCGCCGCCGGGCTTGTTCACCACGGCTGCCGGCACGTCGTAGGTCTTCTGGAATTCGTCGGCGATCATGCGGGTGAGCACATCTTCCAGATCGCCCGGCGGGAACGGCACCACGAATTCAACGGGCTTCTCGGGATATTCGGCCGCTGCGGTCATCGGCAGGGCGATCGCCGCGACCGCGGCCGTCACTGCTAGAAGCTTTTTCATTACGTGCTCTCCTGTGGAAGGTTCGGTTTATTATTTGAACCATTGGTATCAATTATTCTTGCCCACCCTCAGTTTTTCTGTCAAGGTTTGTTTCATCTGAAACCAAACGCAGTCATGGAAGTCCGGGCCCTCCCGATGGGTACGATCACCAAAGCCATTGAAATGCTGAACTATTTTTCCCACCGCCGGCCGGAGATCGGATTGAGCGAATTCGTCCGTCTGATCGGGCGGGACAAGGCGACGGTGCATCGTCATCTGTCGGAACTGGAACGAAACGGCTTTCTGGAACAGCATCCCGTCACGCGCGCCTACCGGCTCGGGCCGGCCATCCTGCGCCTGTCCGGCGTGCGCGAAACCACCCACCCCTTACGCTCCGTGGTCAGGCCCATCGTGACGGAGCTGGCGCAGGAGGTGGGCGAACTGGTCCATTTCTCGTTGCTCCAGGGCCAGACCCTGTCACCGGTCTTCCACGCCGACCCGAAAATGCACGGAACGCAGGTACATTTCGACGAAGCCGAATTGCTGCCCCTGCACGCCACGGCCTCAGGTCTCGCCCTTCTTGCGTTTGCGCCGAAGAAGCTGACCGACCGCGTTCTGGCCGGACCGCTTGAACGCTTCACCGAGAGCACCATCACGGACCCGGATATCCTGCGGGACCTGATGGAAAAGGTTCGCGAAACCGGCTGCAGCAAACTGGAACAGGGCTTCGACAACGAGGTCTCCTCCCACGGCGCACCCATTTTCGGACCGGACGGCGAGCTTCTTGGCGCCTTGTCCATCGCCGTTCCCCACGTGCGCATGAACCCGGAAAAAAGCGCCGCGATCCGCGAAGCACTGAAAAGAGGCGTCATGAAAATCACCAGGTCGATCGGCGGCAACATTCCGCCCAGGCACGCCGGAAAGTGGGGCACCGATGCCTGAACGGGCGCTGATTCTCGATTTCGGCGGTGTCATCACCCGCACGCTGTTCGAAACCCACCCCCAGACCGAACAGGCCCTGGGGCTTTCCCCCGGCACGCTGACCTGGCGCGGTCCGTTCGACCCCGAGAGCGATCCGCTGTGGCGGTCGATGCAGGCCGATGAGATCAGCGAGCGGGACTACTGGAAGGCCCGCACCCGGGAAATCGCCGAACTGATCGGCGCCGACTGGACGGAGATGTCCGATTTCGTCCGCGCCGCTCGTGGAGCCAGCCCGGCGGACGTCATCCGCCCGGAGTTCCTGTTCACCCTCCAGAGGATCAAGGCCGCCGGTATCCGCGCCGCGATCCTCTCCAACGAACTGGATCTTTTCTATGGCGCGGACTTCCGAAAGAAGCTGCCTTTCCTGGAGGATTTCGACGTTATCCACGATGCGACCTACACGAAGATCCTGAAACCCGATCCGCGTGCCTACACCGGGGTTCTGTCGGATCTCGGCCTCGCCCCGGAGGCCTGCGTCTTTGTCGACGACCAGGCCCGTAACATCGCCGGCGCCCGCGCCGTCGGCCTCGCCACCGTTCACTTCAACGTTCAGTCCCCCGCCGAAAGTTACGCCGAGGCCATGACGCTTCTCGGCCTTTCTGGAGAAACCTCATGAAAAACAAGAATTTCCTGAAGGAAAACAACGCCCGTCACCTGTGGCACCCGATGGCCCATCCGGCAGACAGCCTTGCCAATCCGCCCGACATCATCGTCGAGGGCGACGGCGTCATGATCACCGACGTCGACGGCCACAGGACCGTCGATGCGGTTGGGGGCCTCTGGAACGTCAATCTCGGCTATTCCTGCGACCCGGTGAAGGCGGCGATCGCCGCCCAGCTCGACAAGCTGCCCTATTACTCGATCTTCCGCGGAACCACCAATGACGCGGTGATCGAACTGAGCGAAATGCTCAAGGACTTCTTTGCCCCCGACGGCCTGTCCCGCGCCTTCTTCACCTCCGGCGGGTCTGACAGCGTGGAAATCGCCCTGCGCCTCGCCCGCCAGTTTCACAAGATCCGCGGCGAAGCGGGCCGGGTCAAATACCTCAGCCTGAAGAAGGGCTATCACGGCACCCACACGCTCGGCGCCTCGGTCAACGGCAACGCCAATTTCCGCACCCAGTACGAACCGCTGATGCCGGGCTGCTATCACATCCCCGCCCCCTACACCTACCGCAACCCGTTCAACGAAACCGATCCGGAAAAGCTGGCCGGGCTCTGCCTGGCGGCCCTTGAGGACGAGATCAAATTCCAGGGGGCGGAGACCGTCGCAGCCATGATCATGGAGCCGGTGCTGGGTGCCGGCGGCGTCATCCCGCCCCATGAAAGCTTCATGCCCGGCGTGCGCGAGATCTGTTCGCGCTATGGCATTCTGCTGATTGCCGACGAGGTCATCACCGCCTTCGGCCGTACCGGAAGCTGGACCGGCTCGCGCCACTGGGGCGTGAAACCGGACATGATGACCACCGCCAAGGCGATCACCAACGGCTATTTCCCCTTCGGCGCGGTCATGATCTCCGACCAGATCGCCGAAACCTTCGAGACCGACAAGACCGGAAAAGGCGCCATCGGCTCCGGCTACACCTATTCCGGCCATCCGGTCGGCGCGGCCGCGGCCATTGCCTGCCTGAAGGAGACCGAACGGCTGTCGGTCAAGGACAATGCCGGCGCGCGCGGCAGGCAGCTTTACGACGGCCTTGTCGCCCTGAAGGACAAATACGAAGTTATCGGCGACGTGCGCGGCGGCCACGGTCTGATGTGTGCCCTTGAACTCGTCTCCGACCGGACCGCGAAATCCCCGATCGACAAGCCGACCATCGGCAAGGTGCACCGCACCACTTACGAAAACGGCACCATGGTCCGCGTCTCAGGCAACAACATCATCCTGTCGCCCCCCCTCGTGCTCGGTGCGGAGCATGTCGACACCATCCTCACGGCACTCGATACGGGTTTTGCGGCGATCTCCTGAATTAACCGCTGCGTAAGGCCGGCCCGCGCTCCTTGTACGGGCCGGATCCCGATCCTATATTTTCCCAAAATTGAAACTACAGGATCCCTCCCATGCAAGACGCGGTGAAACTGACCTGTGCCGCCTGCGGCCAGACCAACCGGGTGCCGGTGACCAAACTCACGTCCGCCCCGAAGTGCGGCATCTGCGGTGAAGCCCTTGCCTCCGGCAAGGTCGCCGAGCTGGATCAGCAGGCCCATGACAAGGCGACCAAGACGGACGAACTGCCGATCGTTGTCGACTACTGGGCGCCCTGGTGCGGTCCCTGCCGGATGATGGCGCCGGAATTCGCCAAGGCGGCGAAGGCGCTCAATCCGCACGTCCGCTTTGCCAAGATCAATACCGAGGATTTTCCCCGCGTCTCGCAGAAGCTCGGCATTCGCGGTATTCCGCTGCTGATCCTCTGGCACAAGGGCCGCGAAGTTGCCCGTCTGGCCGGCGCCCGGCCCGCCCGCGACATCGAGGCCTTCGTCCGCCAGTCGGCCACCGTCAAGGGCTGAACAGGGCCTCAGGCGTCGTGGGCTGTCAGCCAGTCACGGATGAGGCTTCGGTAGCGCTCGCCGGAAAAGCTCGGGAAATGGCCGCCGTGCACGAGCCGCACCGGCAGATCGAGGAGCCGGGTCATGCTGGCGATATAATCGCCCATGTCCGAATGATAGGTGTCCTCGATCAGCGGCCCGTCGTAGACGATGTCTCCGGAGAACAGGATCCCGGTCGCTTTCTCGTAAAGCGCGATGCCGCCCGGTGAATGGCCGGGCGTATGGATCACAGTGAAATGCCGGTCGCCGAGGTCGACGACGTCACCGTCCTCGACGATGCGCGTCGCCGGGGCCTTTTTCACCGCATATTCGATCGAGCTGTAGGGCGGCGGCGGCAGCCGGGTGAAGATCTCGTCGGTCACGTAAGGATCGGCCAGCGTGTTCGCCCGGGTCGGCTCCGCCAGAAGCTCGGCCTCGCATCGGTGCACGGTGCGGTGCTCGAATTCGTGATGACAGCCGATGTGGTCGAAATGGGTGTGGCTCGCGACAGCCTCCAGCGAACGCTCCGTAACCAGAGGCACCTGTTCGCGCAGGCTGACCACGCCCATGCCGCTGTCGACCAGCATGTCCTTGTCCCGCCCGCGCACGTGCCAGATGTTGCAGCGGTAGAACTCCTGGATGAACGGCTCGCAGATATAGGTGACGTCGTCGCCGACCCTGCGCGTCTCGTACCAGATATCAGCCGTGGCCCGTTCCATACTCATCCTCACCTTTGATCTTTCAGGACCACGACATCGTCCCGCCGCACGCCGAGCGTGACCGTCGAGCCGACTTGAGCATGTCCGCTTTGCGGCATCTGGGCAACGGGCCGGAAATCGTCATTGTCGGCATGTTTCAGAACCGCCAGATGATGCGCACCTGCAAAGGTCAGGTCAGCCACGGTCGCGGCACCGAGCGGCAGAATATCACTGCCCTTGCCATCCACCACGAAATGTTCCGGCCGGATCGACAACACGACAGCCTCGCCCGCCTCGAACCGCTTTTCCCGGTCGGCAAGCCTGAGCGGCCCGCACGGGGTCTCGATGTCGATCACCCCGCCCCTTTTCTCCAGGACCCTGCCTTTCAGGAACGAACTCTGTCCCATGAAGCCCGCTGTAAATAGCGTCGCCGGCCGCAGATAGACCCGCTCCGGCGTGCCCATGTCCTCGATCCGGCCGTGGCTCATGACGACGACGGTATCGCCGATGGCCATGGCCTCTTCCTGATCGTGGGTGACATGAATGAAGGAGGTTCCGACCTCCCGCTGGATGGCCTTCAGTTCAGCCTGCATCTGCCGGCGCAGCTTCAGGTCCAGCGCCCCCAGAGGTTCGTCGAGCAATAGCACGGAGGGTTCGACCGCAAGCGCGCGCGCCAGGGCAACACGCTGGCGCTGACCGCCGGAGAGTTCATGGGGCTTCTTATCCTGCGCCCCGCCGAGCCCGACCAGTTCCAGCATCCGGTGAGCCCGGTCCCTACGCTCTTTTGAGCCGATACCGCGCATGCGCAGGCCGAAACCCACATTCGCGCCGATGGTCATATGCGGAAACAGGGCATAGTCCTGAAACACGGTCGTCGTCGGGCGTTTGGCCGGTGCGACGTCGGTCATGTCCCGGCCGTTGATCAACACCTCGCCGGACTGCGGCACCAGAAAACCGCCGATCACGGAAAGCAGCGTCGTCTTGCCCGAACCGGAAGGGCCGAGGAACACGGTGTAGGCGCCGGTCGGAACCGTCAGCGACACGCCATCGAGCGCGGTGAAGCTGTCGTAGTGATGCGTGACGTTGCGCACGTCAACGGCAAGATCGGTCAAGAACGCCTCCCTTTCCGGAAAACGACCAGTTCGAGAACAATGACAAGGACGACGGAAATGCCGAAGACGACGCTGCCGACCGCGTTGGTCTTCGGGTTGAGGCCGGACCGCAGCAGGCTCCAGATTTCCACCGGCAGGGTGACGTCGAAGCGCGTCAGCAGGAACGAGATGATGAACTCGTCCCAGGAAAACGTCATCGACAGGAAGAAGCTGGCGAAGAGCGCCGGCCACAGCATCGGCGCCGTCACCAGCGTGATCACCTGCCATTCTTTGGCCCCCAGATCCCGGGCGGCCCGCTCGATATTCGCCTGATGATCGCCCATCTGGCTGTAGATGATGGCAAAGCAGAGCGGCATGTTGATCACCACGTGGCCGATGCCGGCGGCAAGAAGCGACTTCGGGATACCGACCGCGTTGAAGGTGATCAGCAACCCCATGCCGATGATCAGATAACTTACCGTCAGCGGCGCGGTGAGAAGCGCCCGCTGCAGCCCCTTCGCCGGCAGCTTGAACCGCGCCAGACCATAGGCCGACAGGAACCCGAGCAGGACAGCCATCAGCGAAGAGCCGATGGCGACCGCCATGGAGTTGGCCAGCGCCTCCATCAGCCGGCGGTCGTTCCAAACCGCCTCGTACCAGCGCAGGCTCAAGCCCTTCAGCGGCGGGATCGGAAATCGCCCGTCCTGAAAGGAAAACAGCACCAGCACGACGACCGGCAGGAAGATGAAGCCGTAGATCGCGAGGGCATAGAGAACAGAAGGCGCAAGACGCAAGACTTTACGTGCCATGCTCAGGCCCTTTCCAGACGGATCCAGCGGGCAAAGCCGAGATAGGCGATGGTCACCACGATCATCAGCAGGATCGCCAGCGCCGAGGCGGTCGGGAAGTCGGCCCGCCGGCCGATCTGCAGCATGATCACCTGCGGCATCAGCAATTCGTTGTTGCCGCCAAGCACCTGGGGCGTGATGTAGTCGCCGATGCACAGGACGAAGGTCAGGAACGCGCCGACCATGATGCCCGGCAGGGTCAGCGGCAGCACCACGTGCCAAAAGGTCCTGAGCGGTCCCGCTCCGAGATCGGCCGCCGCCTTGCGGTAATTCGGCGAAAGCTGCACTAGGTTGGCGTAGATCGTCAGCGTCAACAGCATAACGAAGAAATGGACGAAGCCGATTACGGTCGCCGTGCGGCTGTTGGCGAGGTCGAGCGGCTCGTCGACGATCCCGATGCCGAGCAGCGCCTGATTGATGATGCCGTTATTGGCGAGCACCAGAAGCCAGGAATAGGAGCGCACCACATAGGAGGTCCAGAACGGCAGGATGGCGAGCACCAGCGCCAGCCGCTGCCACCGGGCAGGCACCTTCTCGGCGATGATCCAAGCGAACGGATAGGCGAGCAAAATGGAGGTCACGGTCACGATGGCCGTCACCTCAAGTGAATTCACCATCGCCTGCAGGAAATGCCCGCGCTCGAAGAACTTCAGGTAATTGGCGAAGGTCCAGCTGGCGACGAGGTCGGTTCCGACCCGCTCCCACAGGCTGACCACCGCCATGACGATGAACGGAGCCACGAAAAAGGCGGCGGTCCACAGAAGGGCGGGAGCGACGAAGGCCCAGGGCCCCAGGTCGATCCGCTTGCGCTTCGTTGCCGCCGCCATGTCCGCGTCTCCGTTCAGATCTTGATCCGGTCCGGGATCAGTGTTGCAGGAATTCCGTCCAGGCGTCCTGCATTTCCGCATCCAGCTTGGCGTCGGGCGCCGGATAAAGCTGGGAGTTGGCGATATAGCTTTCCTGATCGGACCAGCGCAGCGCGGTCTTCTGCTGGTCGGTCAATTGGCTTTCGGCCTTGGAATTGGCCGGCATCGCCCAGTAGCAGGACGAGGTCGCCAGCTTTGCCTGGCCTTCCGGCGACAGGATGTACTTGACGAACTCGGTCGCCAGTTCCTTGCGCTTGCTGTCCTTGAAGACACCGATCGACTGGGACCAGCGCATTCCGCCCTGCTTCGGCAGGATCCAGTCCAGATCCGGGTTGTCGGCGCTGAGGCCCGCGGTCACCCACTCGCCGCCGCCGACCAGGATATCGACTTCGCCGGTCGCGAGCGCGGTCTGGCTGGCGACCACCTCGCCGACGAGCTTGGCGTTATCCTTGATCTTGAACAGCGTGTCCTTGATTTCGGGGAGATCGGCGCCGGAAAGCTCCGCCGTCTTCTTGCCGAGGCCGACCGCAACCATGCCCATGACCGGCAGGTAGTAGTCGTAAACGGCGATCTTGCCCTTGTACTTGTCCGATGACCACAGGACGGTCATGTCCTCCATGTCCGCCGGATCGACCTTCGCCTTGTTGAAGGAGATCGTGTTGTAGCCGAACTTCTCCGAAACGGCGTAGGTCTTGCCGTCGCGCACATGGTTCGCCTCCATGCGCAGGGCCGGGAAGATATCGTCCATCGGCAGGGCGTCTGCCGGCAGCGGCGCCAGCAGATCGGCATCGATGGCGCGCGGCACGTCGACCCCGTCGATCACGAACACGTCCCAGTCGCCTGGCTGCGACTGTTCGACGATGGCAAGCGCAGCCCCCGTGCCTTCGTATTCCTTCAGGTTGACCTTGACGTCGAACTTCTTCTCGAACGGCTCGATCAGCGCCGGGTCGGTGTGATCGCACCACACCAGCGCGTTGAGTTCTTCCGTCGCCTGCGCCGATAGCGGCGCCAGCACCACGGAGGACAGAAGCGCGCCGAGGACGGCGTTCTTCAGTTTCTTGTTTTTAACCTGTTTCATGACTGTTCCATCTCTGTCTGAAAGGTGATCTTTGTTTGTTATTGGCCCATAGGGACAGGTCCCTAGTCGTCCGCCGAGTAGCGGACGCCGGGCAGAATGCAGAGCATTTCGTAGAGAAGGTTGGCGCCGACGAGAGCGGTGTTGCCGGACGGATCGTAGGGCGGCGACACTTCCACCAGATCGCCGCCAACCACATTAAGCCCCTGACATCCTCGGATGATTTCCAGAGCCTGCCAGATGGTCAGACCTCCGATCTCGACCGTTCCCGTTCCGGGCGCGAAGGCCGGATCGAGACTGTCGATGTCGTAGGAGAGATAGACCGGATGATCGCCGATCTTCTCCCGGACCTCGGTCATCAGCGGCACCAGCGACTTGTACCAGCAGTCTTCCGCCGGAACGACGGTGAAGCCCTGCTTGCGCGACCAGTTGAAATCCTCCGGCGAATAGCCGGTGCCGCGCAGGCCGATCTGGAACACCTTGTCGGCCTGGAGGCAACCGTCCTCAAGCGCGCGCCGGAACGGCGTGCCGTGGGCGATCTTCTCGCCGAACATGTCGTCGTTGATATCCGCGTGGGCATCGACGTGAATGAGCGCCACCGGCCCGTGCTTCTTCGCCATGGCGCGCAGGATCGGATAGGTCATCGTGTGATCGCCGCCGAGCGCCAGCGGCTTGCAGTCGTGCACAAGAATGTCGTCGAAGGCCTGCTCGATGATCTCGACCGACTTCTTCAGATCAAACGTGTTCAGCGCCACATCGCCGACATCGGCGACCTGCAGGCTGTCGAAGGGGGCGGCCCCGGTGCCCATGTTGTAGGGCCGCAACATGCACGACTCCATGCGGATGTGACGCGGCCCCTGCCGCGTTCCGGAACGGTTGGAAGTGCCGATATCCAGCGGCACCCCGATGAAACAGGCATCCAGGCCTTCCGCCGTTTCGTAGGCGGGCAAGCGCATCATGGTAGACGGGCCTGCGAAACGCGGCATGTCGTTGCCGCCAAGCGGCTGATTGAATGTCATTCCACCCTCAATCTGACTGCAAATTAATCACGCCAATCGAATATGCAGCCTAGCCTGTGGCAAACATGGAAAAAATGAGCAATTATCAAACTCCAGTTTTGCAATTCTCAAAGTGAAGTTATGAGATTCTCAGGCAGTGACCTTCGTCTTCTCCAGGTATTCGAGGCAGTCGCCCGGCACGGCGCCTTCTCAGCCGCCGAAGCCGAACTCAACATCAGCGCCTCGACCATCTCCAATCACATGACCGCCCTGGAGGAACGGCTCGGCGTCAAGCTGTGCCAGCGCGGCCGCACCGGGTTCCGCCTAACGGAGAAAGGACAGATCGTGCTCGATTCCGCCCGGCGCCTGTTCAAGGCGATCGGCGATTTCGACGCGGAAATCGGCGCGCTGCGCGGGACCCTGACCGGCGAGCTACGCATCGGCCTGGTCGACAGCATGGTGACCGACCCGAACTCCCGGATCTCCCAGGCGATCGCCGCCTTCGGCAAGCGGGAAGGCTCGGTGTCCCTGACCCTGATGCAGGACCGGCCGCAGGACTTGCAGCAGAAGGTCTATGACGGCGACTACCACTGCGGCATCGGCAGCTTCCCGCACCTGGTCTCCGGCCTTGAGGCTATCCCGCTTTACGACGAGCAGCACTATCTCTACGCCGCAAGCAGCCATCCGCTGTTCGCAAACGAACGTCCGATCACGACCGAGCAACTGCGCAAGCATCCCTTCATTCGCCGGGGCTATTGGCGCGCCGCCGACGAAAAGCGCCTGTTGCTGGGTCCGGTCGAGGCGACGGTTCACCAGATCGAGCCGCAACTGATGCTGGTGCTCTCCGGACACTATCTCGGCTTCCTGCCCCAACACCTTGCGCAGAATTGGGTCGAGGCGGGAGACCTCATCGCCATCCTGCCGGAGGAAATCTCCTACACCTGCACCTTCAGCCTGATCCTGCGCAAAGGCTACCGGCGGACGGAAACCCTGCGCACCTTCATCCGGGATTTCACCGGTGCGCACGATCTGGCCGCGTAGCAATAAGGCCTGAATATTTCATCACAGGCGTTGCCGTTTCGGCACCGGGTAATGCGAATAACTCTTCTTTATTAGAGCGCCGACCCTGCCGATAGTACGGGGTATACGACACACCCGGCACGGACCGAATGGCCTACATCATTTCCGAACCCTGCATCGATGTGAAAGACGGCGCCTGCACTCTCGCCTGCCCGGTCGACTGCATCTACGAGGGCGGCCGGATGTTCTACATCCACCCGGACGAGTGCATCAATTGCGGCCTGTGCCTGTCGATCTGTCCGGTGGACGCGATCCATTACGACGAGGAGATGCCGGCCGCAATGAAGCCTTTCGAGGCGGCGAACCGGGAGTTCTTCGGGCCCGAGGTCACCGGCTGGGGAGACCCCGGCGGCTGGGACGAGGCCCACACCACGCAGATGGACCACCCGCTGGTGGCGGCCTATCCGCTGCGCGAGAAGCAACAGGCATAAGGACAATCGGGAGGAACACGATGCACGACCATGGACCGGGCGGCGTCATCGCCGCTATCGTGACGCCGGTAACAGAAGACGGCACACCGGATGCGGCGCGGTTCCTGCGCCATGCCCGCTGGCTGCTCGCCAACGGCGCCGACGGGCTGAACGTGCTCGGCACCACCGGCGAGGCCACGTCCTTTTCCGCCGACCAGCGCCGCACCCTGATGACGGCGATCGCATCGGAACTCGACCCGTCCCGGCTGATGGTCGGCACCGGGTGCCCGGATCTGGCCACCACCACGGAGCTGACCCGCCACGCCCATGACCTCGGCTTCGGCGTCGCCCTCGTGCTGCCGCCCTATTACTACAAGGCCGTCGGCGACGACGGGCTCTACAGCTACTTCGCAAGTCTGGTCGAAGCGACGGCGGACCGACCGATCCCGATCCTGCTCTATAATTTCCCCCAGATGACCGGCATTCGCTTTTCGCCCGTCCTGGCGCAGCGCCTGTCGTCAGACTTCCCCGGCCGGCTCGTCGGTGCCAAGGACAGCTCCGGCGACCTCGACTATGCCGCGGAACTGGCGAAGATTGAGGGCTTCGCCGTCTACCCGAGCGACGAAACCGCCCTGGCGCAAGCAACCGAAAAAGGCTTTGCCGGCTGTATCTCGGCGACCGTCAACTTGTCGGCGCCGCTTGCCGCCAGGCTCTGGCGCGATCCCTCGGACATCGTGTTGCGCGAGGCCGTCAGGGCAAGCCGGGTGGCGATTTCGGCGGCCCCGCTGATCCCGGCGGTCAAGCAGCTCGTGGCCAGGCTTCACGGCGACACCGCCTTCGCCCGCGTGTTGCCACCGCTAGCGCCGCTGTCGCAAGCGGAGATCGATCAGCTGACCGCGCTTCCGGCCGCTTCGTAGAGCTGGAAAGGGGCCCGTCGCTTAGGTCGCCGCCTGGGGCTCCCAGTCCCGGTAATAGCGGCGGATCAGATCCGCCAGTTGACGGGCGATGCCGCGCTCGGTTTCGAGCCGTGGCAGTTGCGCCCGCGCCTGGTCGGCAAGCTCGGTCCGTGCCGCATCGAAATCGAAGGTCCGGACGGTGCCATCCCGGACCACATGCCGCCCGGCGATGATGAGATCGATTACATGGGCGGCGGACATTCGGGCGAGCAGCACCCGTACCTCATCGAGATCGTCAAACAGCGCATCCCGCGTCAGGGCGCCATAATCGACCGTGACAATGTCTCCTGCGGTCGGCTGGTTGACCACGGCCGCGCCGCGTTCCGTTACCGCCTCGAACAGCTCGGCTTCGCTCAGCGCCGGCTCCAGCGTCCGGCCGCCATGCAGCAGCCAGGCAAGCCGCAACTCGCGCCAGATATCCTGATCGTCGTCGAAACCGGTGCCGTCGAGCCCGATGGCGAATTTCGTGCCGGCGCACTTGAGCGTCTCCAGCGGCGCGATGCCGGAGCGGAGCCGGAGATTGGCGGAAGGGTTCGTCACCACCGTCACACCGTATTCGGCGAGCAGCTCGCATTCCTCCGGGCGCAACTGCACGCCATGAGCGACCGCGAGACGTGGAGACAGAAAGCCGATCTCCGCCAGATGCCGCACGATCCCGCCCGGAAAGCGCCGGTCGAGCCATTGCCGCTGGCGCGGGCTTTCCAGGAGATGCATGTGAATGCGCCGCCCGGACGCGCATGACGCCTCTGCGACCGCTTCCAGCAGGGCATCGCTCGCCCATTGCGGGCCGATCGGTCCGTATTGAACGTCGACGCCATGACCGGCATGTTCCGTCGCAACCTGCTCCACCGCCTCGATCTGGGCCGAGACCGGCGCATAGCGTGGCAGCAGAACGGAAAGCTGCGCCCATTGCGCCTCTCCCGCCAGGCTGCGCAGCGCTTCCACATCGCCATAAATCCAGGGCGAGGCATCCAGAAGCGGGCAGGACAGTCCGAGCCGGATGCCGCTATCGCGGGCAGCCCGTGCCACGGCACCGGCTTCCTCGACCAGACTGTCGACGTTCAGGGAATTGTGGCAGTGCATGGTCGCGCTGCAGCCGGACTGCAACAGACGCCCAAAAGAGACCAGCGCTTCGAGGTAAGGATCGGTCGCGGGCCGGACCCGCAAGCCCGGTATCCAGGTTTCCAGCGCATCGTCGAGCAAACCGAAATCGAGCGTGCGAATGCCGTAGCCGTGGTCATGAGCATTAACGGGCGCGTGCGTGGCAAGGACACCGGAACGGCCCTGTCCGGGACGGATAGAGACGGGGCCATCTTCGCCAACCTCGATCTCCACGTCCCGTTCCGCCGGCATGACGCCCGGCTGAGCCAGGTACCGCTCTGCGGACAGCGTCACGCTCATCGCGCCAGCACCTCCTGGATCTCTTCCGCGAAGGCCTTGAGTTCGCCTGCGAGAAATTCCGCCACGGCCTGGGTCGCTCCAGTCAGCGGCCGGCGCTTGGCAACGACCACGCCGACCTCCAGGTCCTGCAGCCGCGAGCCGGCGATCGGCACAGCGACCACATCGCCGGACTTCAGTTCCTCGACAAGCCCGAAGGGGGTGAAAAAGGCGACACCGGTTCCATTCAGGATCAGCGGCTTCAGCATCATCTGGTTGTTGGTGGCGACCAGCGTCCGTCCTGCCCGGTCGAGCGCCGACAGTTCGATGGCGATCATCGAACTCATCACCTCGTTGTCGAGCTGCAGAAGCAGGTTGAACTGGGCGCATTCCTGAAGCGTGACGGCCTTCATTCGGGCAAGCGGATGGCTTTTCCCGACCATGGCCATCAACGGCATGCGCACGCCGGCGACACGCCGGATATCCTCCGGCCGCGCCAGGTCGAATGTCAGGCCGACATCGACCTCACCGTCGGCGACGAAACCGAAGATTTGGCTGTAATTGTCACTGCGGATATAGAAATCCACCGCCGGATGCTGCCGGTTGAAGGCCATGACCCGATCGGGCAGGAACTGGATCGCCAGACTGTCCAGGCAGGCGATGCGGACCCGGCCGGTCTTCTTACCTTCCAGGTCGCCCAGCTCGCCCTTCATGATGTCGAAGTCGTGCAGCGTGTTGCGCGCATGGGACAGCACGATCTCGCCGGCGCGGGTCAATCGCAGTCCGTTGGGCAGGCGCTCGAACAGCGACGTGCCGAGCTCTTCTTCCAGCTTCAGGATCTGGCGGCTGATCGCCGAGGACGCGACATGCAGCTCTTCGGACGCCTGCCGGATCGACCCGGCGCGGGCGACACAGACGAAATAGCGTAAAACCGATGCATGCATTCCGCGTCCTTCCGGCACCACACTTGGCAGTTTTATCTTCCCAGCCAAACCGGCGCACGCTTTTCAACGAAGGCACGCACGCCTTCCTCAGCATCTTCGCTTTTCAGCGCCTGCACAACAGCGGGAAGCCGCAGGGCCTGAGCCTCGGCCGGAGAAAGATGGGCCGTCCGGTTGACCACCTGCTTGATGGCCTTGAGCGACAACGGCGCCAGCGACACGATATCGGCAACCCAGCGATCCACCGCCGCGTCCAGGTCCGTATCGGGGGCAACTTCGTTGACGATGCCATAGGCGGCCATGTCGGCTGCCGTAAACCGCCGGCCGCTCAGCATCACGCCCATGGCGAGATTATGGGCGATCTTCCGCTGCAGCAGCACCATGCCGCCGTCGAGCGGCATGCGCCCGACACGGGCCTCAGGCAGGCCGAATTTGGCACTCTCGGCGGCAATGACGATGTCGCAGCCAAGCACCATCTCGAAGCCGCCGCCGAGCGCATAACCGTTGACCCGTGCGACCAGCGGAATGTCGAGGCTGCGGCGGAAACTGATTCCGCCGAAACCGTTCGGCCGCGCGGCCGCCCAGTATTCCAGACCTGAAAGCGACGTGTCCTTCATGTCGGCACCGACGGAAAAGGCCCGCTCGCCGGCACCGGTCAGGACGGCGCAACTGACGTCGGTTCTCGACTCCAGATCGCTCCAGACCTTTTCAAGCTCCCGCTCCGCCTCCTGATCGATGGCGTTCATGCGGTCCGGACGGTCGATGGTGATCCGCGCGACCCGTTCGCCGACTTCGTAGTGAATGGTCACGCCACGTCCGCCTTTCGCTCTTCCAGGGCCCCGAGGATTTCCCCGTTGTGCTCGCCGAGCGTCGGCGGTGCCTGGCGGATGGCGAGCGGCGCGGCGGACATGTCGATCGGGCTCGCCACGAGACGGACCGGACCGGCTGCGGTTTCGCCCGCATCGATCACCATCCGGTTGACCCTGGTCTGCTCGTCGTCGAGCGCTTCGCCCATGGTGCGCACCGGCGCGCAGAGAATGTCGACCTCCTCCAGCCGCTTCAGCCAGTGGTCGCGGCTCTTCTGAGCGATTTTTTCCCTGAACAGGGCCTGCAGCTCGGCCCGATGTGCCGCCTGGCTGTCGAAGTCCTTGAACCGTTCTTCCTGGGACAGGTCGTCGATCTCCAGCGCCTGGCAGATATCGCGCAGCGGATTTTCCTTGAACGCTCCGACCATCACGAAGGGACGATCCGTCGTCTCGAACACGCCGGTCAGCGGGAAGGCTGCCCAGTTCAAATCCTTGCCGCGCATCATGTGGGCGGCCGCTTCCTGCATCTGCATCGCCAGCATGGAATTGTAGAGGCTGACGGCAACCGTCTGGCCCTCCCCGGTCTTCTGCCGCTGGAACAGGGCAAGCAGAATACCCTGAACCAGGTGCATGCCGGCGGTGTAGTCGCACAGGGACGTCGGATAGATGGTGATCGGCTGGCCGCGGTCCACGCGCCGATCCATCACGCCGGTCATGGCCTGGGCGAGAATATCCTGGCCGCCCTTGTGCCGGTTCGGGCCTTCCAGGCCGAAGCCGGTGCCAAGCGCAAAGATAATCCCCTTGTTGCGCTTCTTCAGCTCTTCATATCCGAAGCCCATGCGCTCCATGACGCCGGGCCGGAAATTGCTGACGACGACGTCCGCGCCGTCGATCAGCTCCAGTACCTGTTGGCGCGCTTCGTCGCTCTTCAGGTTGAGCGCCACGCTCTTCTTGTTGCGGTTGAGCGAGGCGAACACCGGATTGTTCAGGCCGTCCGGATCCGATCCGAGCGACCAGCGCGACAGGTCGCCGATCTTTTCCTTCTCGATCTTGATCACCTCGGCGCCGTAGTCGGCGAGCACCTGGGTGCAGCTCGGGCCGAGCATCACCTGGGTGAAATCGATCACGCGGATTCCGTCGAGCGGGAGCGGCTTCATTCTGCGGCCTCCAAAAAGCTTGCATTGGCGGACGGTTTGTCGCCCGGATCGGCGCCGAGGGCGCGCATCTGTTTCTGAATTGCGGTGATATCGACGTCGCGCACCACGGTGCCGGCGTTGAGCGCCACGGTCGCGGCAACGCCGACGGCCTGCCCCTGCGCCATGCAGGGCGGGATTTCCCGGCTCTTCTTCTGAGCCTGCGGCGTTGCCGAATAATGCCGACCGGCGACCAGCAACTGATCGATGTCCTTCGGCAGCAGCGCGCGGTACGGCGTGTAATAGTCGCGGCCCCGGCAGACGGTGTCGTCGAAATAGCGCCGCTGCATGACATCGTCCTTGGTCACGACGTACTCGCCTTCCAGAAGCCGGGTCGTGCGCACGCCCGTCTGGGGCGCGAAGTCGACGATATGGGCCTTCTCGAAGCCCGGCATGTTCTCGCGCGCAAAGGCAAGCAGCCGGTCGATCCGCGCCCTGCCCTCGAACTCGGCCGCGGTCAGGTCGGCGACCTTCAGCCCGCTGTACTGAGGCATGTGCGGGCAGTTCAGCCAGACGACGCCCGGCAGCGGCGTTTTCAGCCACCAGTAGGCCCAGCAGCCGCCGATAATCCGCTTGGCTTCATGGTCGAGCTTCTGGAACCGTTCCGGTTCGTCGAACTGGAAGGCTTCCGCGCGGTCCGTGTCCACGTTGCCCCAGCGGGAAACCGTGGTCAGGATGAACGAGGACTCCTGGAACCTGGCGCCGGCGCTCGCCGCCACGTCCAGGTCTCCGGTCGCATCGATCACCACGTCCCCGAGGATCGCCTGACGGCCTTCCTTGGTGTCGCAGATGACGCCCTTGATCTGGCCGTCCTCAACGATGGCGGAGGAAAACCAGCTGTGCAGGCGCAGCTTGACCTTCGCTTCGTCAATCAGGTCGTAGGTGGCGCGCTTGAAGCCGTCCGGATCGAAAGACGCCGAAAAGCAGATCGGATGCGGCATCTTCTGGGTATGGAAATCGAACAGGCCCCAGCGCGCGTACTTGCGCCACATCTCCGGCTTGTCGCGCATGTCCGGCATGCGCTCGCGATCTTCCGGCGTGACGCAGAGGCCCTTCATCTTCATCCGCTCGATCATTTCCAGGCAGATGCCGGTCACCGTGATTTCGGTGTCGTTGTGCATGTCGTCGAGGACAAGCACCATCCCGCCCGAGGCGAGACCGCCGAGATAGGGATAACGTTCCAGAAGCGTGACGCTGGCGCCGCAGCGCGCCGCCGTTACCGCCGCCGAAATCCCGGCCGGACCGCCGCCGACAACGACGACATCTGACCTGTCGGCAACGGGCACCTCCCGTGTTGCTTCCTTGATGGTGGGAGCATTCATTGTTTTTCTCCAGATATTTAAGTCGTCGATCTCAGTGAACGGCCGGTGTCTTCCAGCGGATCAGCCGGGCCTCGGCGAAGCTGACGAGCGAGAAGAGCAACACGGCCAGAAGAGCCGCGAGAAAGACCGTTGCGTAGAGAAGCGGCGAGCGGAAATTGTAGGTGGCCTCGATGATCAGGGCCCCCAGACCGAAGTTGGAGCCGATCCATTCCGCCACGATCGCGCCGATCACGCAGGTGGTGCTGGCGATCTTCAACGCGGCGAACAGGAACGGCAGCGAGCTCTGGATCCGCACCTTCCAGAAGGTCTCCCAGTCGGAGGCGGACAGGACGCGCATCAGTTCCAGGGTTGCGGGCGAAACGGCCTTCAGGCCGCGCACCATGTTGACCAGCGTCGGGAAGAAGCAGATCAGCCCGGCGATGATGATCTTCGGAGCCAGTCCGTTGCCGAAGATCAGCACAAGGATCGGCGCCACCGCGATGATCGGGATGGTGTTGATGAACACTGCGATCGGGTAGAAGGCGTTTTCCGCGGTCCGGCTGTGAACGAACAGGACGGCGAGCAGGATCGCGACCAGATTGCCGGCGGCGAACCCTAAAAGCGCCTCCATGAAGGTCGGCCAGAAATTGCTCCAAAGCGTTCCTGCGTTTTCCTGGAAGGCCCTGATCACATCCATCGGACCGGGCGCGATATAGGTCGGAACCTCGAAGCCCCAGACGATTCCCTGCCACAGGACGACAAGCCCGACGACCGCGGCGATCGCAGGCCCTTTCCGGTTCAGGAGGTCGAAGATCCTGAACGCGCGCGGAGCGGACGATGTCTGCACCTGTGCATAGCTAGCCTCGGCCATGTCAGCACTCCTCCAGTTGCTGGCGCAGATGCGCGGTGATCTGGACGAATTCCAGCGTGTCGCGCTCGGTCAGCCTACGCGGATGCGGGAGGTCCACTTCCATGAATTCCTTCACCCGTCCTGGATGTGCGGCAAGCATCAGAACGTTCTGGCCGAGGAAGGCGGCTTCGGGAATGGAATGGGTCACGAACAGGATGGTGGTTCCCGTTTCCTGCCAGATCCTGAGAAGCTCTTCGTTGAGCTTGTCGCGGGTGATCTCGTCGAGCGCTCCGAAGGGTTCGTCCATCAGAAGGATCTTCGGCTTGGTGACCAAAGCCCGCGCGATCGCGACCCGCTGACGCATGCCGCCGGACAATTCGTCCGGCAACGCCTTTTCGCGCCCCTTCAGCCCGACCAGTTCCAGGAGGCCTTCCGCATCTCCATGCGTATCGCCGCCGCCCACCTCAAGCGGCAGGCGCACGTTGTCGATGGCGCTGCGCCAGGGCAGCAGCGTCGCATCCTGGAACACGAAGGAGAAGTTCCGGTCCCGGCGGGCGTCATGCGGCGTCTTGCCATGCACCTCGATCGAACCCTTTGCGGTGGGCACGAGATCGGCGATGGCGCGCAGCAACGTCGACTTGCCGCAGCCCGACGGTCCCAGGATGGTGACGAAGGAGCCATCGGCGATTTCCAGCGAAACGTCGGACAGCGCCTGAAAGCGGTTCTCCCCCTCGCCGAAACAGACATCGATGCCGGACACCCTGATGGCCATGGCAGGCGCGTCGTCCGCGCCTGCCGCCGGGCCGGTTTCCTTAAGGGCCAGAGCCATATCAGCCGACCTTGGCGCGGGTTTCGGCGGTCATGTCCAGGATCTTCGTGGTCATGACATCGTCGACGGTCGGCACCTCGCCCTTGAACTGATCGAGATCGGCGTAGGTCTTCACCTGCTTTTCCCAGTTCGCCCGGTTCATCGCGCCCCAGCCGTCCTTGGCGGTCACATCGTTGAAGCTGAAACCAAGGACGGTTTTGACCGCCTCGAGTTCGCTGGCCCGGTCCAGGTTCGGATAGGCCTCGACCAGCATGTCGACGGCGGCTTCCGGGTTTTCCTTGACGAAGCCCCAGCCGCGTGCGGACCCGCGCAGGTAGCTTGCCAGCACGTCCGGATTGTCCGAAATCTCCGTGTCGGTGGAGTAATAGACGTTGGCATAGAGCTGGATGCCGGTATCCCACAGCATCAGGTCGACCCGGTCTTCGCCGAGAACCTTCAGCGCATTGGTGTTGGTCAGCCAGCCGGTGACCGCCTGGGCCTGTCCGGTCAGGAGCTGGTTCATGTCGGAGCCCATGTTGACGATCTCGACCTGGTCTTCCGCGATGCCGTTCGCGGCAATCAGCGCCCTGAGCAGAATGAAGGCCGTGGGCTGGGTCGCGATGGTCTTGCCGATCATGTCCTTCGCAGAGCGGATCGGATCGCTTTCCAGGGAAAAATAAGTGAACGGGTGTTTCTGGTAACCGGCCGCGATCGCCTTGACCGGAATACCGGCGGAGCGCGCGAGCATCACCGAGGGGCTGGAGGAGATCTGTCCGAGCGTTGCCCGGCCGGCTGCGACGCTTCCGACGCCATCCACATTGGGACCGCCCGGAACGATCTCCAGCTCGACCCCTTCTTCCTTGTAGAAGCCTTTCGCATTGGCGGCGACCTCGCCAAGGATACCGTTCGATGCCAGCCAGCCCAGCTGCATGGTAACCTTGGGCATGGAGGCGGCCATGGAGCGGCTGATACCGATCAGGGAGGATGTTCCCGCGCTCAGCGCGGCGGCGGCGGAATATTTCAGGAAGGTACGTTTGCTGACGGAAGCGTCTGACATGTCGGGTTCTCCTTGTTGTTGTGCTCAAGGCCCCCCTCGGACCTCGCGGAACGGCGACAAACCGAGCTTTCCGCAATGACCCGTTCGAATAAAGAAGAAAATTTCGCTTGTGTTGATGCCGATATTAGAACGGGTCGTTTAAGCGCGTCAGACTGCCCCGCCCAGCCGACGACACGATAGGCGGTAGCCGGTCCCGCCAGATCGATTACGAATTGGCCGTGATTTTCGCGACGGACGCCAGCCAGCGCCGGACAGCCGGAACGTCCTCTTCCGGCACACAGCCGAGCAATTCCGCCTCGACCGCATGCGCCCGCACGCGCGCCTCGCTCAGAAGGTTTTGACCGCGTTCGGTCAGGTCGAGCTGTTTGATCCGGCCGTGGACCGCGTGGGGCCGGCGAGAGATCAGGCCGCTCTTGTCCAGATTGGCGATGATCACGCTGACCGTCTGCGGCGTCAGCAAAGCCAGGCGGGCGAGATCCGCGTTCGATATGCCCGGATAGGCCCCGATCATGGTCAGGACGGAAAACTGCGGCGGCGTGACGTCGAGATCGGCGAGCACATGGCTCATCCGGTTATGCGCGGCGTTCGCGGCCTGGCGCAGCAGATAGCCCAGATAGCCTTCTTCGCCGCGTTTTCCCTCGCCTGCCTCAGGCACGCCAATCAGCCGGTCCGATTTGTCCTTGCGCATAATATCAGAACTCTTATATCTTGTTCGTACTCTGACATTAAACCGGTTGAACGGAAAGGACCAGCGATGTCTTCAGGTGATGCGCGTATCGGCTATGAAACCTTCAAGAACCGGCAGCAAGCCGCCTATGCGGCTCTGGTCGCTCTTGGGAACACTGCCACCGATGGCGGCCTCGACAAGGCGCTGGCGGAACTGATCAAGCTGCGGGTTTCCCAGCTCAACGGCTGTGCCTTTTGCTTCCAATTGCACCTGAACATCGCCCGCAAACTCGGCGTCGATCAAGTGAAACTCGACCTCCTGGCGACCTGGCACGATGCCGGCGTCTACTCGGAAAGGGAACTTGCCGCGCTCGGTTGGGCGGAGGCATTGACGCGTTTGGACGGGACCGGCGTTTCCGATGCCGCGTGGGAAGCTGTGCGAGAACACTTCAGCGAAGAAGAAACCGAACTCCTGACCATCACCATCGGCACGATCAACACCTGGAACCGGATCGCCGGCCCCTTCCGGTTCAAACCGCTTGTTCCCGCAAAGGAGGGCGCGTGATGGCGGTCGCCCAAACGCCGGACCTGCGCTATGCGGATGAAGAAGCGGAGGTGATCCGCTGCTTTGCGCTGATGCGCCAGCTTCGGCCTCATCTTGCCAGTGAGCGGGAGTTCGTCGACCGCTGGCACAGACAACGCGAGGCCGGCTACCGGCTGATCGTCCTGTGGCAGGATCAAAAGCCCGTCGCGCTTGCCGGCTTCCGCGTGCAGGAAAACCTGGTCCACGGCGTCCATCTTTACGTCGACGATCTCGTCACCGACGAGGCAGCGCGCAGCAGCGGCCTCGGCCACGTGTTGATGGATCGCCTCAAGGAAGAAGGCCACGCGCTCGGTCTGGAAAAGCTGATCCTCGACACGCCTCTCACCAACGTGCTCGGGCACCGGTTCTACTACCGCGAGGGATTGCTCGCCCGCGCCTTGCGTTTCTATGTGTCCCTTACACCGACAGAAGCGGGAACGGCCTGATGCCCCTGCTCCACATCAGCGCCAGCCCCCGCGGCCCCCTCTCCCACAGCAGGAAGATCGGTCAGCTGATGGTCGACCGCCTGCGCGCGGAAACCGGGTTGGAGGTGACACGGAGGGACCTTGCCCAGACGCCGCCGCCCTGGCCGGATGCGCGCTTTACTGTGGCGAGCCTTTGCCCGGTAGACCAGCGCACGGACCAGCACAGGCGCGACCTGGAAGTCTCCGAATCCCTGATTGCGGAGCTGGAGGCTTCCGACGTCCTCGTTATCGACAGCCCCATGCACAATTTCACCGTGCCTGCCACCTTCAAAGCCTGGATCGACCTGGTGGTGCGCCCGAACCGGACCTTTCGCGGTACGCCTGCCGGCAAGGTCGGCCTGCTGGCAGATCGCCCGATCGTGCTCATCACGGCAAGCGGCGGTCCCGTCGGCGACAGGCCGCCGGCACAGACCGATTTCCTGACCCCTTACGTGCGCTACGTCCTGGCCACCATCGGCTTGACAGATCTGAGCACGATCCGCCTGGACAGCCTGCTTCGGGGACCGGAGGCGGTCGACCGTTCGGAGAAGGCGGCCATGGCACAGATCGACGGTATCGCCGCCCATATCAGGGACCGGCTCGTCCGGCAGGCCGTTGCGGCAAAGGCACCTGCCGAACTTTGAGATCGGCCATCGAGGCAAACAACCAGTCTTGGCGCTGACACAGAACGTCTGTAGATTTCCCGCCGCCGCCAGAGGCCCTGCCCCGCTTCGCAACCCTGATTGTCGAGACCCATGCCCGATTTCTCACCGATAACGGATGCCGCCGCTCCCGTGGATACCGGCGACATAGACCTCGTGATCTTCGACTGCGACGGCGTTCTCATCGACAGCGAGATCATCAGCGCCAGGACGCTGATGGCAGCACTAGAGGAATTCGGAGTTGAAACCGACTTTCCCTATTTCAAGGCAAACTTCCTGGGCAGGAGCTTTCCGAAGGTCGCGGCGAACATCCGGACGACCTTCAACGTGAACCTGCCGGAGACGTTCGAGGCCGATTACAGGCGCAAATTGCTGGCCGCCTTCGAGACCGACCTGAAACCGGTCACGGGCATCTTCGACATTCTGGACAATCTTGGCGTCCGCGCCTGCGTGGCCACCAGCAGCAGTCCTGAACGGGCCTCCCGCTCGCTCCATTTGACCGGGCTCGACCGGTATTTCGGCGACGCGGTCTTCACCGCCTCCATGGTCGAGCATGGCAAGCCCGCGCCGGATCTTTTTCTCCATGCCGCCACCACCTGCGACGCCCGGCCGGAGGCCTGTCTGGTCATTGAGGACAGCGGCCCCGGCATCGAAGCGGCCCGCGCCGCCGGCATGAACGTCTGGCATTTCGTCGGCGGCAGCCATCTGGATCACACCGACATTCTGGGTCAGTCATTGACACCACCGGTTCCGTTTTTTGACACTTGGCCGTCTTTTTTTGATATGGCCCCTCAATTGAAAAAACGCTGATCGCTGACGGAACCGAGTATGGCGCCCAAGACAGACATCGACGCCACGCGCCTGGATGACGCGGCCCGCGCGGGCTGGCTGTATTACGTCGCCGGCAACACCCAGGACGAAATCGCCCGCAAGCTCGGCGTCTCCCGCCAGTCGGCCCAGCGTCTCGTTTCACTTGCGGTCAGCGAACGGCTGATCAAGGTCCGCCTCGACCATCCGATTGCCCGCTGCATGGAACTCGCCGCCCGGATGAAGGAGCATTTCGGGCTGGAGATGTGCGAGATCGTCCCGAGCGATCCTGCCGACCCTTTTTCCATTGTCGGCCTGGCCCAGGCGGCGGCAGCGGAAATGGAACGGCATCTCAAATGCCCCGATCCGAAGATCATCGCCTTCGGCACCGGGCGTACGCTCCGGGCCTCGGTCGAACAGCTACCGCTGATGGACTGCCCGCAGCACAAGATCGTTTCCCTGCTGGGCAACATGAACTTCGATGGCTCGGCGTCCGCCTATAACGTCATCATCCGCATGGCGGACCGGGTCAACGCGACCCACTACCCGATGCCGCTCCCGGTCTTTGCCCGCTCGACGGAAGAACGCGCCTTGCTCCACGGGCTGGAACCGGTGCACAACATTCTGGAACTCTCCGCCAGGGCCGACGTGACCTTCGTCGGCGTCGGCAACATGGACGAAACCGCGCCGCTTTATGTCGACGGCTTTATCGATCTCGCCGAGTTGAACGATCTCACCGCCGCCGGCGCGGTCGGTGAAATCACAAGCTGGGTCTATGACCGCAACGGGCGACTCATCGAAGGCCTGACCAACAGCCGGGTGGCCAGTGCCCCTCTGGAACCGGCAACCTCCCGGACCGTGATCGGCATCGCCGCCGGCGAAGGGAAGGTCGCGGCCATCGGCGGCGCCCTGCGCGGCCGTCTCCTGAGTGCTCTGATCACCAACGAAGCGACGGCCGAAAGCCTGTTGGCCGGTTGAACACGCCCAAATTCGGTTGCTGAAGTAAATTACCGCATCCGATAGATTGTAATTCCACCGCTCGCGACACCGTCCGGTTTGCGCATAAAAACAGCCATCCGAGACGGTTGTTTCGGCGGACGGACAATTTTCCGACAAACCAACCCTCAGAAGATAAACGGAATTTCGCACCGCAACAACGAAAGTGCCCCTTCGGAATGCGGGACCGTCTTGACGCAACCGCGTACATTTGTGAGAATTTGCCCGTTAAATTAGCAAATGCTCACAAGTGAGCTTTGGGAGGAAATCATGACCGTTTTCGTACGCGCCCTTTTGGGGGCGACCGCATTGACGCTGGCTGTTTCGCCCGCGCTCGCCGAAAAACTCACCATCGCGACCGTCAACAACGGCGACATGATCCGCATGCAGAAGCTGACGGACGATTTCACCGCGAAAAATCCGGGCATCGAAGTGGAGTGGGTGACGCTCGAGGAGAACGTCCTTCGCCAGCGCGTGACCACCGACATCGCCACCAAGGGCGGCCAGTACGACATCATGACCATCGGCACCTACGAGGTTCCGATCTGGGCCAAGCAGGGCTGGCTGGTCGACCTGAACGACCTGCCTGCCTCCTATGACGTCGACGACCTGCTTCCCGCGATCCGCGGCGGTCTGACCGTCGACGGCAAGCTCTATGCCGCCCCGTTCTACGGCGAAAGTTCCATGGTGATGTACCGCACCGACCTGATGAAAAAGGCCAACATGGAAATGCCGGATGCGCCGACCTGGGACTTCATCAAGAAGGCCGCGGCAGCCATGACCGACAAGGACAACGAGGTCTACGGCATCTGCCTGCGCGGCAAGGCCGGCTGGGGCGAGAACATGGCCTTCCTGACCGCCATGTCCAATTCCTACGGCGCCCGCTGGTTCGACATGGACTGGAAGCCCCAGTTTGACAGTGAGGCCTGGAAGGCAACGCTGACCGACTATCTCGATCTGATGAACAACTACGGTCCTCCGGGCGCCTCCAACAACGGCTTCAACGAGAACCTGTCCCTGTTCCAGACCGGCAAATGCGGCATGTGGATCGACGCCACGGTGGCCGCCTCCTTCGTGACCAATCCAAAGGATTCCACGGTTGCCGACAAGGTCGGCTTCGCCCTGGCGCCGGACAAGGGCCTCGGCAAGCGCGGCAACTGGCTCTGGGCCTGGAGCCTGGGTATCCCTGCCGGTTCGCAGAAAGTGGACGCCGCCAAGAAGTTCATCGCCTGGGCAACCTCCAAGGACTACCTGGACCTCGTCGCTTCCAAGGAAGGCTGGGCGAACGTTCCTCCCGGAACCCGCATCTCGCTCTATGAGAACGCGAAGTATCAGGAAGCAGCCCCCTTCGCCAAAATGACGCTGGAAAGCATCAACGCCGCCGACCCGCAGAATCCGACCGTGGACCCGGTTCCCTATGTCGGTGTCCAGTTCGTCGCCATTCCCGAATTCCAGGGAATCGGGACGGCCGTCGGCCAGCAGTTCTCAGCTGCGCTTGCAGGCTCCGTGACCGCGGACCAGGCACTGAAGAACGCCCAGATGATAACCGAGCGCACCATGATGAAGGCCGGTTACATCAAATAAGCGATGCCTGAACTCGGGCCGGTTCCAGCCGGGGCCGGCCCGCTCTTTTCTCGCTCTTTTTCGATTGGCTGGACCAATGGCAACCGCTCATTCCCGCGTCGCGGCGCGGTTCATGATCTCACCTGCCGTGCTTCTGTTGCTTGGCTGGATGATCGTTCCGCTCTCCATGACCATCTATTTCTCGTTCCTCAGCTACAATCTGCTGATGCCGGGAATGGAAGAGTTCATCGGCTTCACCAACTACAGGTTCTTTCTGACCGACCCCGCGTTTTTCGCGGCACTTGCCAACACCCTGCTGCTGGTCGGCGGCGTGCTCGTCATCACCATCGTCGGCGGAACGGCACTGGCGCTGCTGCTCGATCAGCCGTTCTGGGGCCAGGGCATCGTCCGGATCCTGGTGATAGCCCCGTTCTTCGTCATGCCGACGGTTTCCGCGCTGGTGTGGAAGAACATGTTCATGAATCCGGTCAACGGCCTGTTCGCCCATCTGGCCAAAGGTCTGGGGCTTGAGCCGTTCGACTTCCTCGCCCATGCCCCGCTCGCCTCGATCATCCTGATCGTCGCCTGGCAATGGCTGCCGTTCGCCACCTTGATCCTGTTGACCGCCCTGCAGTCCCTCGACCAGGAACAGCTCGAGGCGTCAGAGATGGACGGCGCCAATTTCGGCAACCGCTTCATCTATATCGTGCTGCCGCACATGGCGCGTGCGATTACGGTCGTGATCCTGATCCAGACCATCTTCCTGCTGTCGGTCTTCGCCGAGATCCTGGTCACCACCAACGGCGGTCCGGGCTACGCGTCCACCAACATCACCTATCTCGTCTACGCCCAGTCGCTGCTGCAGTTCGACGTGGGCGGCGGCTCCGCCGGCGGCATCGTTGCCGTCATCCTGGCCAACATCGTTGCTGTCTTCCTGATGCGGATGATCGGCAAGAACCTGGAGGCCTGAGCATGGCACGGCGTGTTTCCAACCGGCGCAAGACCCTGGTGACGATAATTGCCTGGGCCGTCGGCATCGCGATCTTCTTCCCGATCCTCTGGACGATCCTGACGAGCTTCAAGACCGAGGCCGAGGCCATCGCCTCACCGCCAAGGTTCCTGTTTTTCGACTGGACGCTGGAGAACTATTCGGAAGTGAACTCCAGGTCGAACTACTTCCTGCATTTCATGAACTCGGTGATCATTTCGGTCGGCTCGACCCTGCTCGGTCTGGCGATCGCCATTCCGGCCGCCTGGTCCATGGCCTTCGTGCCGGGCAAGCGGACCAAGGACGTGCTGATGTGGATGCTGTCCACCAAGATGCTGCCGCCGGTCGGCGTGCTGATCCCGATCTACCTCCTGTTCCGCGACACGGGCCTGCTGGACACGCGGCTCGGGCTGGTGATCGTCCTGACCCTGATCAACCTGCCGATCATCGTCTGGATGCTGTTCACCTACTTCAAGGAAATTCCGGGCGAGATCCTGGAAGCGGCCCGCATGGACGGTGCCGGCCTGTGGGAGGAAGTGGTCCATGTCCTGACGCCCATGGCGGTTCCGGGGATCGCCTCGACCCTACTGCTCAACATCATCCTCGCCTGGAACGAGGCCTTCTGGACCCTCAACCTGACAGCGGCCAAGGCGGCACCGCTCACGGCCTTCATCGCCAGCTATTCCAGCCCGGAAGGTCTGTTCTACGCAAAACTGTCTGCCGCCTCGACACTCGCCATCGCTCCGATCCTTGTTCTCGGCTGGTTCAGCCAGAAACAGCTGGTGCGCGGCCTGACCTTTGGCGCTGTGAAGTAGGAGCCGAACGATGGGAAAGATTTCACTCAAGAACGTCACCAAGGCCTTTGGCGAGGCCATGGTCATTCCATCGCTGGATCTGGAGATCGAGGACGGGGAATTCGTCGTCTTCGTCGGCCCCTCCGGCTGCGGCAAGTCCACGCTCCTGCGCCTGATCGCAGGGCTTGAGGACGTCACCTCCGGCGTGATCGAGATCGACGGCCGCGACGCCACCGAAGTGCCCCCGGCAAAACGCGGCCTGGCCATGGTGTTCCAGTCCTATGCGCTCTACCCGCACATGTCGGTGCGCAAGAACATCGCCTTTCCGCTGAAGATGGCGAAGATGGATGCGGCCGAACAGGAACGCCGGGTCACGTCGGCTGCCAAGATCCTGAACCTGACTGACTACCTGGACCGCCGTCCGGGGCAACTGTCCGGCGGCCAGCGCCAGCGCGTCGCCATCGGCCGGGCGATCGTGCGCGAGCCGGCGGCCTTCCTGTTCGACGAACCCCTGTCGAACCTGGACGCGGCACTGCGGGTCAACATGCGCCTGGAAATCTCCGAGCTGCACCAGTCGCTCGCGACCACCATGATCTACGTGACCCACGACCAGGTGGAAGCCATGACCATGGCCGACAAGATCGTTGTGCTGCATGCCGGTCGGATCGAACAGGTGGGATCGCCGCTGGACCTCTACCGGTCTCCGGCGAACAAGTTCGTCGCCGGATTCATCGGCTCGCCGAAGATGAATTTCATCTCCGGCGCGGAAGCCGGCAAGCATGGCGCCCACACCATCGGCATCCGCCCGGAACACCTGACCCTGTCAACGACGGAAGGCGCCTGGAAGGGCAAGGTGGCCGTTGCCGAACATCTGGGCTCCGACACGTTCCTTTATGTGAACGCCGAAGGCATGGATCCGCTGACGGTCCGCACACAAGGCGAAGCCGGCATTCATCACGGCGACACGGTTTATCTCTCTCCGACCGCCGAACACCTGCACCGTTTTGATGCGAGCGGAAAGACGATCTGATGCAGCGTCTGGCGGACAAGACGGCCCTGATCACCGGGGCCGCGCGCGGCATCGGCAGGGCGTTTGCGGAAGCCTACGTGCGCGAAGGCGCCACGGTCGTTATTGCGGATATCGATCTGGACCGGGCGAAACAGACGGCAGCGGATATCGGGCCGCAGGCCCATGCCTGCCAACTCGACGTGACCAGCCAGGTTTCCATTGACCAAGCGGTAGCTGCCACCGTCCACGACTTCGGCGGCATCGACATTCTGGTCAACAATGCCGCCCTGTTCGATCTCGCTCCCATCGTCGAAATCACCCGCGAGAGCTACGACCGGCTGTTTTCGATCAATGTCGCCGGCTGCCTGTTCACGCTGCAGGCCGTCGCAAAGACCATGATCGCACGCGGCAAGGGCGGCAAGATTATCAACATGGCAAGCCAGGCCGGACGCCGCGGCGAGCCCCTGGTCGCCGTCTACTGCGCCACCAAGGCCGCCGTCATCAGCCTGACCCAGTCCGCCGGCCTCGACCTGATCAAACACGGCATCAACGTGAACGCGATCGCGCCCGGCGTCGTCGACGGCGAACACTGGGACGGCGTCGACGCCCTGTTTGCAAAATACGAACACCTGGCTCCCGGCGAGAAGAAGCGCCTCGTCGGCAAGGCCGTGCCCTTCGGCCGCATGGGAACCGCCGAAGATCTGACCGGCATGGCGGTTTTCCTGGCGGGTCCCGAAAGCGATTACATCGTCGCCCAGACCTACAACGTCGACGGCGGCAACTGGATGAGTTGACAAGCGGGGTCCGGCCCTCCCTCCGGCCCCGCACTCCCTGTCCATGTCCCGACGGCAGACCGCTGCCGGGGCATGGACCAAGACATAAGAGGCGAACGTGGCAAGTATCTTGTCCCTGTCCACCCTGCCGGACATCGATGCGAACGTCGAAAAACCGGCTTATGCCCGCGAAGATCTCTCTCCGGGCATTGTGCACATCGGTGTCGGCAACTTTCACCGGGCCCATCAGGCGGTCTATCTGGACCGGCTGTTCAACAAGGGCCTCGATCATGACTGGGCCCTGATCGGCGCCGGCATCAAACCCTATGACGCGGCCATGCGCGAGCGGCTGGCTCCTCAGGACTGGCTGACGACCATTATTGAGCTCGATCCCAGCGGACTGAATGCCCGCATCACCGGGGCCATGATCGACTTCGCCGAGACCGACCCGACCAGCCTGATCGCAACCCTTGTCAGGCCGGAAATTCGGATCGTGTCGCTGACCATCACCGAAGGCGGCTACTACGTCGACGCCAAGACCGGCGGCTTTGACGGCACGCATCCCGATATCGTCCACGATGCGGAAAACCCGGGCGATCCGCAGACGGTGTTCGGCATCCTGATTGCCGCCCTCGGCCTGCGCAAGGACAAGGGCATTCCGCCGTTCACGATCCTTTCCTGCGACAACCTTCCCGAAAACGGCCACGTGGCCCAACAGGCCCTGGTCGGGCTTGCCCGGCTGATGACGCCGGATCTTGCCGGCTGGATCGAAACCGATGTTGCCTTCCCCAACAGCATGGTCGACTGCATCACGCCGGCAACCTCGGACCGGGAACGGACGCTGGTGCGGGACAGGTTCGGCATTACGGATGCAGCCCCGGTTGCCTGCGAACCGTTCCGGCAATGGGTGATGGAAGACCGGTTTCCGGCCGGACGCCCCCGTCTGGAGGAAGTCGGCGTGGAGTTCGTCGACGATGTCGCGCCTTACGAACTGATGAAGCTGCGCATCCTGAACGGCGGCCATGCGGCCATCGCCTATCCGTCAGCGCTCTTGGGTCATACCTATGTCCACGAGGCCATGGCGGACCCCGATATCTCCGGCTGGCTGCATCGGCTGATCCGCAGCGAGGTCATCCCGGTGGTGCCGGAGATCCCGGGCATCTCCTTCGACACCTATCTGGAGACCTGTGCGGAGCGCTTCGCCAATCCGGCGGTCGGCGACACCATTGCCCGGCTGTGCCTGGACGGTTCCAACCGGCAGCCGAAATTCATCCTGCCGACCATCGCCGATGCGCTCCGCTCCGGCCGGCCCATCGAGGGACTGGCCCTGGAGGTGGCCTTCTGGTGCCGCTACTGCGCCGAAACTGCGGTCGCCGCAAACGAAATCCCGCTGGAAGACGAACGCCGGGACATCCTCCAGTCCGCCGCACTCGCCGCCCATGACGATCCGACTGCTTTCCTGGAGACCGGAGAAGTGTTCGGAGAGCTCGGCCGGGACGAACGGTTCAGGACCGCCTTTTCCCGTCAATTGGAGACCGTCTGGCGGGAGGGTGCCCGTACGGTCCTGCAACGTTTTCTTCAGGAACCCGGATCTGAATCGATACCGCTTTCCCGGTGAACGAACGCTGCAACGCCAGCCTGCGCCAAGGGAAATTCAGGCGTGCGCCATTGCTCCGGTGCGTTCCTCGATCGCCCTTACGACCGAGATCATGTCGTCCTCTCCGAGCCCCAGGGCTTCGGTCTCCCCGTAAAGCGCGAAGCAGAGGTCCATCAGCGGCGAAGCAATAGCGGCCTCGCGGGCGGCCTCGACCACAAGACGGCTGTTCTTGAGGACGTCGGAAATGCCCGCCTGGCGCGCGAAATCGCGATGCAGGATCTTCTCCGCCTTGACCCGGGACACATCGCTCGCCATGGGACCCGCGTTCAGAATGTCCACGAAGCGAGCCATGTCGAGGTCATGGCGGGCGGCGAAATGCGACGCCTCCGCGAGACCGGTGACCAGCGTGATCAGAAACGTGTTGATCGCGAGCTTCATGTGCAAGGCGCCGGGGACCGGACCGCAATCGAAGACCTCGCGGCACATCGGCGAAAGCAGCGGGCGAAGGCGCGCACGATCGTCCGCCTCACCCGCCAGCAGACCGACAAGCTGTCCGGCTTCCGCCGGTTTGCGCGAGCCGGAAACCGGAGCCTCCACATAACGGCCTCCGGCAGCGTGAACATCCGCTCCCAGGGCGTCGGAATAACCGGCCGACACGGTGCCCATGGCAACGATTGTGCGCCCTGCGACCCGTTTCGAAAAATCGGCTCCGCCACGGTCGAGCACGGCGTCCGTCGATGCACCGTCGGCCAGCATCAGGATGATCGTCTCGCATGCCGCAAAGAGATCGGAGATATCATTGGCGACACGCGCCCCTGCCTGTTCCAGGGGTTCGCACTTCTCCCGCGTCCGGTTCCAGACAACAAGCGGCGTGCCGGCGCGGACGAGGTTCAATGCCATCGGCTCGCCCATGGTTCCGATGCCGATGAAACCAGTAGGGATCGGAAATATCATCGCGGGCTCCTTCGGCGTGTTCATAGGTCTGGAAACCAGACCCTAGTCACCGAAAACGCTTAAGAAAAACGAATATTTCTTAAGAGCCACTTCAGTAAATCGGGTAAATCGCGAAGAACGCGAGACGGAGGTCCGGCTTGCTGCATTTCCCCACGTGAGATTTCAGGCGCCGGTCGACGGCGATTGACAAAGCGTCTGCGACCGCGCAGTCTTTGCGCCTCACCCGGGGGGTCCCGACAAGGGGCTGAGATACTGCTGGCCGCAGGCAGCGCAGTGACCCGATGAACCTGATCCAGTTCACACTGGCGTAGGGATGGTGCACCGGCTGCCTCGCGTTATCCGTGATGTTTCACGAGCGTCTCTCCAAGCGGCCAATCTCCATTCGATACGGCGAACTGGGTCTCTTTTGCTTCAAGCGAGGAGGCTCTGCCCCATGAGACATAACACTTCCGGGAAAGATATCACTTCCGGCATCACCACCGGGCCGTTGCCCGCATCCCGGCGCGTCTGGCACACCGGAACGCTGCATCCCGAAATCCGCGTGCCGATGCGCGAAATCGACCTGCATCCTTCCGCGGGAGAGCCGCCCGTCACGGTCTACGACAGTTCCGGGCCCTATACCGATCCGGAGGCGGATATCGCCATCGATCGGGGCCTCAAACGTCTGCGCTCTGGCTGGGTCGCGGCGCGCCGCGATACCGAGAGCCATGCCGGCCGTCGCGTTCGTCCCGAGGACAACGGCTTCGTCTCGAGCGAGCGCCTGGTGCCCGAGTTCCCGGTGCGCCATGCGCCGCTGCGCGCAAAGGACGGCCGTGCGGTCACGCAACTGGCCTATGCCCGCGCCGGGATCGTCACCCCGGAGATGGAATTCGCTGCCATCCGCGAGAATCTCGGCCGCAAGGCGGCGGCAGAGGCACTGACGCGCGACGGACAGGACTGGGGCGCGGCGATCCCCGATCATGTCACGCCTGAATTCGTGCGCGACGAGATCGCGGCCGGCCGGGCAATCCTGCCGTCGAACATCAACCATCCGGAATGCGAACCGATGGTCATCGGCCGCAATTTCCTGGTGAAGATCAACGCGAACATGGGCACCTCCGCGGTCACGTCCTCGATGGAAGAGGAAGTGGACAAGCTGGTCTGGGCGATCCGCTGGGGCGCGGATACCGTCATGGATCTCTCCACCGGCCGCAACATCCACAACACGCGGGAGTGGATCGTTCGCAATTCCCCCGTTCCCATCGGCACGGTGCCGATCTACCAGGCGCTGGAAAAGGTGAACGGCGTGGCCGAAGACCTGACATGGGAGATCTTCCGCGACACCTTGATCGAACAGGCCGAACAGGGCGTGGACTACTTCACCATCCACGCAGGCGTGCGTCTTCACATGGTGCCGATGACGGCGGACCGTGTAACGGGCATCGTCAGCCGCGGCGGTTCGATCATGGCCAAGTGGTGCCTGCACCACCATCGCGAAAGCTTCCTGTACGAGCATTTCGACGAGATCTGCGACATCGCCCGCGCCCATGATGTCAGCTTCTCGCTAGGCGACGGGCTGCGCCCCGGCTCCATCGCAGATGCCAACGACGCGGCCCAGTTCGCCGAGCTGGAGACACTCGGCGAACTGACGCGGATCGCCTGGGCGCGGGACTGCCAGGTGATGATCGAAGGGCCGGGCCATGTTCCCATGCACAAGATCAAGGAGAATATGGACAAACAGCTGGCCACATGCGGCGCGGCGCCATTCTACACCCTTGGACCGCTGACAACCGACATCGCGCCGGGCTACGATCACATCACCTCCGGCATCGGCGCGGCCATGATCGGCTGGTTCGGCACGGCGATGCTTTGCTACGTCACGCCAAAGGAACATCTGGGCCTGCCCGATCGCGACGACGTGAAGACCGGCGTCATCACCTACAAGATCGCCGCCCATGCGGCGGATCTCGCCAAGGGGCATCCGGCAGCGCGCATCCGGGACGACGCGCTCTCCCGCGCGCGGTTCGAATTCCGCTGGGAGGATCAGTTCAATCTTTCTCTCGACCCCGAAACCGCACGCTCCATGCATGACGAAACCCTGCCGAAAGAGGCGCACAAGGTCGCGCATTTCTGCTCCATGTGCGGACCGAAATTCTGCTCCATGCGGATCAGCCACGACATTCGCGCCGAAGCGCGGAAGGAGGGCATGGCACGGATGGCCGAGAAGTTCCAAGAGGGCGGCGAACTCTACGTACCGCTGGAGGATGCGAAATGAGCCAGACACCCGGAACACTTCTCGCCGCGCTTCGGGCCGAACCGCCGCTCGTGCAATGCATCACCAACTACGTGGCCATGAACATCGCCGCCAATGTGCTTCTGGCCGCGGGCGCATCGCCAGCCATGGTGTCGGACGCGGAGGAAGCAGGTGAATTCGCACGGATCGCGGGGGCGCTGACGGTTAATATCGGCACTCTTTCAGCCCCCTTCGTCGAAGGCATGCACGCGGCCATCGACGGCGCGAAACAGGCGGGGCGGCCCTGGGTCTTCGATCCTGTCGCCTGCCAGGCCACGACGCTTCGCCGCCGGGTGTCTGCCGAACTGGTCGCACGGCGCCCGACGATCATCCGAGGCAATGCCTCTGAAATCCTGTCTCTGGCGGGCGAGGTCAGCCAGGGTCAGGGGGTCGACGGGCGTGACGATGTCGCCGTTTCGGAAGAGGCCGCCCGCCGGCTGGCGCGGGAAAGCGGCGCGGTGGTCGCGGTAACGGGTCCGGAAGATTACGTGACCGACGGAACCCGCTCCGCGCATATCGGGGGCGGGTCTCCCTGGATGCAGCTCAACACCGCCCTGGGCTGCGCGCTGACCGGCCTCTGCGGCGCTTATGCAGCTGTCGCCGAGGATGGGTTCGATGCCGCGGTCGGCGCCCTGGCTCACTATGCCGTTGCGGGCACGCGGGCGCATGAAGGCGCGGCCGGGCCGGGCAGTTTCGCTCCGCGCTTTCTCGATGCGCTCCACGCGATCGCGCCGGAGGAACTGGACAAGGAGCATCGTCTTCGCGGCCATGAAGGGGCACCCGCATGAAGGCGTTCGACCTGTCGCTTTATCTCGTGCTCGATCCCGGCCTATGCCGGGATCGAGGCATGATCGAAACCGCTCGCCTGGCCGTGAAAGGCGGAGCCACAATGGTGCAGCTCCGTGACAAGGAGGGCGACACGACACGGCTGATCGAGATCGGCCGGGCGTTGAAACAGGTGCTGGCGGGCACCCATGCGAAGCTCATCGTCAATGACGATGTCGAGGCCGCCGTGGAGATCGGGGCAGACGGCATCCACATCGGGCAGGACGACATGACCGTATCGCAAGCCCGCGCGCTGATCGGTCCGCAGGCCATTCTCGGCCTGACGGTCGAGACACCGGAGCTGGCCGCGCAGGCGGACCCGGCGCTGGTCGATTACATCGGCGTGGGGCCGGTCTTTGCAACACCCTCCAAACCCGATCACAAGCAACCGGTCGGATTTGACGGACTGGAGGCTCAGATCGCGGCCAGCCCGATCCCGGCCGTCGCCATCGGCGGATTGAAGGCAGAGCACGTGGCGCGGGCGCTTGCGGCGGGTGCGCGGGGTGTGGCCGTGGTTTCGGCCATCTGCGGTCAGCCGGACCCGGAAAGGGCGGCCCGCATGCTCATGACCGAGATTGCGGCGGTATCTGCCTCAGCCTGACGACCGGAATGCCTGAAAACCGGATCAGGGGACGTCCCAAAGCAGCGGATCGATATCCGACGCGGTTTCGCCAACGGTCAGGGACACGAGATCCAGGCGCAACAGATGCTTGCCGAGAAACACCGGCTTGCCATGCCGACTGAGGACGGAGGTCAGGCTGGTGACGGCGATGTCGCCGCGCAGTTTTGAGAACCCCTTGCGCGATCCGCCGCCGGAAGATGCCGCAGAAAGACGCCACAGGGTCGGCACGCATTTCGAGCGGAACTGCGGCCCGAGCGCCGACAGCAGGGTCCGGTTCGCGGCATCGCCGCCGCCGGCACGGGAGGCAATGCCGTTGTCGGAGACAGGGACGACTTCCAGCGCGGAAGCGACCGGCTCGTCTCCCAGCAGGAACAGGCTTTCCTGACAGAGCAGTTCGACCGAATCGTCTGAGAGTTCCAGGAGGGCCTTGCTCCATGCGGTCGGCGATATCGGTTCGGTGCGCACCACCTTGATGGTGATCGGCCCCGCGGCATGGAGCATGTCTTCCAGCGGCGCGTTGAAGGCGGGTGGGCGCGATGACGGCATCGCCAGTTGCCGGCGGCGCGGATCGACGCCGCGTTCGATGATACCGTCTTCCTCCAGAAGGCGCAGTGCCTCGCGCAGCACCGTCCGGCTGACGCCGAGTTCCGCCGAAAGCTCCAGCTCCGGCGGAATCAGGTCTCCGGGCTTGCCCTGCTTGCGCAACGCTTCGACAAGCTGGTCGTAGACCTGCACCGACAGGGGGCGCCGGTCCCGGACCGGTCGAACGCGAAGCTGTTGTTCTTCTGCCATCGTCTCTTTCCTGCAGCGCCACCGGAAATATACGTTCCCTCAGCGCTGAAGCTTCCCCCCGGGGTGCGATTGCAGGCCGGCCCACTCAACGAGCAGGTGTCCCAGGCCCCTCACCCTACAACCTAACTATGCCACCGCGTCCGCAAACACAATTTCCCCAAAACGGCTTTCCTCATAATTATCCAATGTTGAATAATAGACAATGATATGATCACATAGCCATTGAGTATCATAATGAACCATAATTTTGTGCGACGCAAAACCCTATCGCACGCATGACGCACCCTGGACCCGAATCCAGGTAACCAACCGGAGACGACCTCATGCAAACCACCCCATTGGGCACACGCGGCCCCAAGGTCTCACGCTTCGGCTTCGGGACCATGTCGCTGCTCACCTCACAGACACCAACCGAGGCGGCAAAACTGGTCGATCAGGCCATCGATTCCGGCATCAACCTGATCGACACGGCCGATATCTACGACAACGGCGCCATCGAGGAAGCGCTCGGTCAGGCCCTGCGCGGCAAGCGCGACAAGGTCGTCCTGGCGACCAAGCTCGGCCTACCCATGAACGGCGATCCGACGCGCTCCGGCGGATCGCGACGCTGGATAGTTCAGGCCGTCGAAGACAGCCTGCGCCGGCTCGGCACCGACTACATCGACCTCTATCAGTTGCACCGCCCGGACCCCAAGACGCCGATCGAGGAAACGGTCGCAGCCTTCGACGAACTTACCCAAGCGGGAAAGATCCGCTTTGCAGGCTCCTCCGTATTCCCAGCGGAACTGATCGTTCAAAGCCAGTGGGCGGCCGAAAAGCTGGGGGCCGCACCCTTTGTCAGCGAACAGGCGCCCTACTCGATCTTCGTCCGAGGCATTGAGCGCGCCGTCCTGCCGGTCTGCCGCCAGTACGGCATCGGCACCCTGGTCTGGAGCCCGCTGAATGGCGGTTGGCTGACCGGCAAATACCGGCGCGGCAAACCGGTCCCCGGCGGCTCCCGCGCCGCAAGCGGCAACCCCTTCGTGCGCGCGGACGACGAACGCAAGCTCGCCATGGTCGAAGCCCTGGCGGAGATTGCCGACGCGGCCGGCCTGACCATGATGCAGATGAGCCTCGCCTGGACGCTGGAACATCCGGCAGTCACATCCGTTCTGCTGGGACCGAGGACACCGGAACAGCTCGACCAGCTTCTGACCGCGGACGGCATCACCCTGACGCCGGACATACTCGACGCAATCGACCAGGTGGTCGCTCCGGGCGACTATGTCGACCCGCGCAACGCCGGCTGGGCGCCGCCAAGCCTGCAGGCCGATCAACGGCGCACGAAACGCGAAACCGCCTGATCGCGCACGAGATCATCGAATTACAAAAACAAAAAAATCCCACCCTGATTTCACCGCCCGACCCGAACAGGCCGGGCGGTTTTTTTGCACCTTCGACACCTCACAAAACCTCCATTGCCTAATTTTTGTGACATCTGACCACCTGCCTGCATAAAGTTCATGCTGATCCGCAAAATTTATTGTTGGACAATGAACAAAACTTGGCTCTAGATTTTATGCATGGCTAGATGTTGCGCATCTTCGCACCGCATCTCTCTGCCCAACATGCTGCAAAGGAATCCGATGTCCGCCGTTTCGCCCGCCCCCGTTCTTGCTGTTGCAGGATCTTTCAGCATCGACAGCATACTGGCGCCGGACGGACGTCCCGTTGTCGGCAAGGTCGGCGGAAATGCCCTCTGGTCCTCTCTCGGCGCCCTGATCTGTGGGCTTGCGCCGCGAGTGCTGGCCATCGTCGGCAACGACTATCCGGCACATGTTCTCGACATTCTCACCAACGCCGGGCTCGACACCCGCTCGATCAAGAAGATCGACCGGCCTCATCCGGTGCGCGTGACCTTCGCCCATCTGCCGGACGGCTCCCGTATCCAGCCGGTCCCGGACCACATGATCCGGCAACTGCCCGAGGACGTTCAGGCCGCCTTCGTCGACACGACCTCCCGTCCGGACATCCTGCCGCTCGGCGCTCCCACGGCAAAGGATGTGCCCGCCGACTGGCTGACGGAAGCCGATTTCTGGCACCTGCCGCTCCTTCCCCTGCATCGCCACCGGGAACTGGTCGCCCATCTCGGCAAAGCCTCCGGCTACCTGCAATCGGATTGCCCGGCGCGGTCCGACCTCATCGAAAACCCGTTCGCGAAACTGTCGGAAACGCTCGGCGCGCTCGACGTGTTTCTGCCGAGCACCTCCGATTTCGATGTTATCGCCCCACTCGCGGCGATCCCGGAAATCCTGCAAAGACTGACCGATATCGGCGCCAGGACCGTCGTGCTGAAAGCCGGCGCCGACGGCGTCTTCGTCAAGGACGGCGACGCTCTGTGGCGCGTGCCGGCCTATCCCGGTTCTCCGGTGGACCCCACCGGCGCCGGAGACACGTTCTGCGGCGGCTTCCTCGCCGGCATGGCCCTGACCGGGGATCTGGTCGAGGCCGCAGCCCTCGGATCGGCGGCGGCGTCCTTTGCCGTTGCTACGGCCGATCCGCTGGATCTCGTCGCGATTGCCCCCGAGCAGACCCGTGAACGCGCGAAACAATTGCGCGCCGCGGCCGAACGGCTCGACGGCTCCGCGCGTTCGCTCAGCCCCGTGCCAGCCGGCGCGGCCGCTCTTTCCAACACCACCGTGAACTCATAGGTGCGCCATGCAGAAGATGACAATCGGAGTGATCGGCCGCAGCTCCCGTCCGGGAGAAAGCCTTCCCGCGCCGGTCCTGGACACCGCCTACCAGGTCGGGCGCGGGATCGCCGAGGCCGGCGCGGTGCTGGTCGGCGGCGGAACCGGCGGCGTCATGGAAGCCTCCTGCAAGGGTGCTGCCGAAAACGGCGGCCTGACCGTCGGCTTCCTGCCCTATGCCGACAAGTCCAAGGCTAACCCTTATGTGTCCATCGTCTTTCCCACTGGCATGGGCACGATCCGCAACATCCTGACCGCGCGCGGCTGCGACAGCATCATCATGATCGGTGGCGGCGTCGGCACCCTGAACGAAGTCACCATCGCCTATGATTCCGGCGTTCCCGTCGTGGTGCTTGAAGGCACGACCGGATGGGCCGACCGGTTGAAGAGTTCTCTCGATGAAGGCTGCTGGCTCGATGAACGCCGTGTCGTCGCCATCAGCTTTGCCGCGACCCCCGAAGAAGCGGTCGCCACCGCGGTCAAGCGCGCGAGTGAACCGCGTCTTGGCACAAGACTTGAAGCATTCACAGGAGCTGCCGGCCAATGAGCAGCCTCCGTGGACGAATAAAACAATAAAAAAGGTTTCCTTCCCTTCCTTCCAGAACCAGGAGCAAAATGCCATGTCAGCACGTAATAAAGGAAAGCCAGCATTGAGCCGCCGCTTCGGCGTATTGACGACCTCCGCAGCCCTTCTTGCGCTCAGCCTCGGCGCGATCGCCCCGGCTTCCGCTGAGGACTTCGTCTGGTCGATGGTCACCAACCAGGCCGGTCTCGGCGACCAGGGCTTCAACGACCTGGCCAAGCTCGGCGTGGAAACGAGCGCGGAAAAGTTCGGCGGCAAGCCGCTGGTCATCCAGTCCGCCAACCAGTCCCAGTTCGTTCCGAACCTGCAGCAGGCCATCGACAGCGGCTCCACCGTGACGACCGGCGTCGGCTTCGGCATTCGCGACGCCCTTACCCAGGTCGCCATCGCAAACCCGGACGCCAAGTTCACGCTGATCGACGCCGTCGCCGTGGACAAGGACAAGAAACCGCTTACCAACGTGGCAAGCGTGACCTTCCGCGAGCAGGAAGCAGCTTTCCTTGCCGGCATCGCCGCCGCCATGACCACCAAGGGAACCCGTGTCGGCTTCATAGGCGGCATGGAAACCCCGCCGGTCGTCCGCTTCCTGTCCGGCTATGAAGCCGGCCTGCACTACGTCAACCCGGACATCGAGGTCTCCGTCGCCTATGTCGGCTCCTTCACCGAGCCGGCCAAGGCCAAGGAACTTGCGCTTGGCATCTATGATATCGGCGCGGATCTGATCATGGACGTCGCCGGCGGCGGCGGACGCGGCATCTTCGACGCCGCCAAGAGCATGGGTGAAGGCTACTGGGTGATCGGTGTGGATACCTGCAAGGGCCAGTTCGCCCCGGACAACTTTTTGACCTCCGCGGTCAAGGATGTCTCCGGCGCGGTCGTCTATGAAAACAAGGCGGCAGCCGAAGGCAAATTCCAGGGCGGCACCGTCAGCCTCGGCCTCAAGGAAAAGGCAGTCGGCCTTTGCCCGGACAACATCGACACGCTCTCTCCGGAGATCATGGCGAAGGTAGAGGCAGCCACTGCCGCGATCCTGGATGGCTCGATGGTCGTTCCGTCCACCGAAGAAGAAGCGAAAGCGTTCAAGCCGGCAGGTAACTGACAATGAATGCGGGTTGCGAGGCAGACATGACAACAACAGCCGCCCCGCGGCCCGGTCTCGCGCCGGCGGCCATCCGGCTTACCGGCGTGAGCAAGCACTTCGGCCCGGTCAAGGCCAACCGCTCCATCGATCTCACGGTCCGGCAAGGATCGATCCACGGACTTCTCGGCGAAAACGGTGCCGGGAAGTCCACCCTGATGAAAATCCTTTTCGGGATGATCCGGCCGGACTCCGGCCGGATCGAAATCGGCGGCCAGCCAGCGACGCTTCGTTCCTCTGCGGACGCGCTGGCCGCCGGTATCGGCATGGTGCAGCAGCACTTCAGCCTGATCGGCAAGCTCACTGTTGCCGAAAATCTCATTCTCGGCCGGGGCTCTTCCGGTTTCGCGGCGCGCTGGATACGCAGCCTCGACCTGGATGCCGCCAGCCGCCGCGCGATCGAGCTGTCCGAACGTCTCGGCTTCGGCATCGATCCGTCGGCCCGCTGCGAGACGCTGTCCGTCGGCGCGCGGCAGAAGGTGGAAATTCTCAAGGCCCTGTGGGGCGGCGCCACGACGCTGGTGCTCGACGAACCGACCGCGGCCTTGTCGCCACCCGACGCGGAAGAACTCTACGCGCTGTTGCAGAACCTCCAGCGCGAGGGAACGACAATCGTTCTGATCAGCCACAAGATGCCGGAAATCATGCGCCTTTGCGACCGGGTGACGGTCCTGCGGGACGGCGCGGTTGCCGGCGAAGCCGAGGTCCCGCGCAGTTTCGCCGACCCGGCCGAGCGGCAGACACTCGAGGCCCAACTGGTCCGGCTGATGATCGGGCGCAACAGGCCTGAAGTGCCGTCGCGCTCGAACCACATCTGGCCGACCGTTCTGTCGGTCCGCAAACTCACCGACGGCGAGCGCTTCGGCCCGGTCGATCTCGACGTTCACGGCGGCGAAATCGTTGCAGTCGTCGGTGTCGAGGGCAACGGCCAGGCGGAATTCGTCGAACTCCTGATCGGCTTGCGCAAGGCCACAGGCGGTGGCGTGGCCCTGGACGATACCGACATCACGGTAATGACGACCCAGCAGCGTTTCAATTGCGGCATTGCCCATATCCCGGAGGACCGTCACCGGCTGGCGGTCGCCGACGGCATGAGCGTGGTCGACAACGCCTCCATCGGATTCGTCGACGGCGCCCCCTTCGCGCCGACGCCGCTCTGGCTGTCCCGGCGCCGGCGGGCCCGTTTCGCTGCCGGTATCGTGCATCGCCACAAGGTGCGCGCGGCATCGATCGAGGCGCCGGTGACAAGCCTGTCGGGCGGAAATCAGCAGAAACTGGTGGTCGGCCGGGAACTGGCCCGCGCACCACGACTGATGATCGCAGCCCAGCCGACGAGAGGCCTCGACATCGGCTCGACCGCCGCCGTCCATGAGGCCCTGATCGGCCTGCGGGACCAGGGCGGCGCCGTCCTCCTGCTCAGCCTCGACCTGACCGAAGTCTTCACCATTGCCGACCGTATCGTGGTGTTCCGCCAGGGCCGCGTCGTCGGCGAAACGAGCACCGCTGATGCCGATATAGACCAGATCGGCCGCTGGATGTCCGGCGTCGATCAGGAAGCCCAGTCATGACGATGAATGCAACGACATCCCCTTCCACGCTTGCCGGTGGGACCGCCAACGGTCGCCATGCCCGCATGAACCCGGAAATCGCAGCGCAGACTTTGCGCGCCGATTCCGGCAACGACGGCTGGAACCACACGGATCTCCTGCCGCGCATGATCGCCCATTTCCAGGGCCTGTCCGGTCAGTTCGGCACGCGCGTACTGACTTTCGTCCTGACGATCGCGGCCGCGCTCATTGCCTCCGTGCCCATGATCTGGCTCGCGGGGTCGGAACTCTGGCTGACGGCCAGCGCGCTCTTCGGCGGCGCCCTCGGCAGTGGTCCGGCGATCGCCGAAACCATGGTTCAGATGATCCCGCTTCTGATCGCAGGCCTGGCTGTCGCGCTCGCCTTTCACGCCAGCCTGTTCAATATCGGCGTGGAAGGCCAGCTCCTGTTCGGCGGCCTTGTCACCGGTGTCGTCGGCGCCACGGTCGATCTGCCGCCGCCCTTGCTTATGGTCGTCTGCCTCCTCGCCGGCATGGCCGGCGGCGCGGCCTTCGCCCTGATCCCGGCCCTGCTCAAGGCCTATCGCGGCGCCCATGAGGTGGTGACCACGATCATGATGAATTTCGTGGCGATCGCCGTCTCCGAATATGCCGTTGCCCCGACCGGCCCCTTCGTGGCCGCCGACCAGCCGTCGGCCACCGAACGTGTGCCTGAGGGAACGCAGCTACCCATCATCTGGGACGGAACGCGTCTCCATGCCGGGCTGATCGTTGCCCTTGCCGCTGTCGCCATCGTGCTGTGGGTGCTTTACCGGACACCCGGCGGGTTCCGCCTGCGGTTGCTCGGCGCCAACCAGGGCGCGGCGCGTGCAAGCGGTGTGTCCGTCGAACGGCTGACCATCATCGCGCTGCTCGCCTCCGGCGCGCTTGCCGGGCTTGCCGGCGCCGTCCAGGTGCTCGGCGTCTACGGCCGGTTCTATGCCGCCTTCTCGCCGGGCTACGGCTATGACGCAATCGCCGTCGCCCTGCTCGGCGCCCTGTCGCCGGTGGGCGTGGTGGCTTCCGCCTTCTTCTTCGCCGTTCTCCACGCCGGCTCCGTTCCGCTGCAGGCGATTGCCGGCATCAGCCGGGAAATGGTCGGAGTGGTCTCCGGCCTGGTCGTGGCCTTTGTAGCCGCACAGCCGGCCGTCCTGCGTCTGCTGTCGAGCCTGCGCCGGCCCGCCATCGATGACGGGCTGTCCGATTTCCCGTCCGAACCGCAAACCGTGTCCGCCAAGACCGCCAGCCCGGAGATGCCGTCATGAGCCATCTTCTGACGATATCGCTCGTCATCAGCGCCCTGCACCTCGCCCTGCCGATCGTGATGCCCATGCTGGGCGGCATGATCAGCGAGCGCAGCGGCGTGTTGAACATCGGCCTGGAAGGCATGATGCTGATCGGTGCCTTCGCCGCCGTGCTGGTCACCTACTTCACCGGCAACCCCTGGCTCGGCCTCCTCGGCGCACTCGTCTCCGGCGTCTTTTCCGGCAGTGCGCTGGCCCTGATGTCGGTCACCCTGCGCGGGGACCAGGTGGTTGCCTCTGCTGCAATCAACCTGATCGGCGCCGGTCTGACCGCCGCCCTCATCCCGGTCATCTGGGATATCGACGGCCTGACGCCGAGCGTGGCCAAGATCCCGACGATCACGGTCCCGTTCCTGTCGGACCTGCCGACGGTCGGGCGCATTTTCCGCTCGCTCAGCCTGGTCGACTACGGCTGTTTCGCCCTGATCTTCCTGGTCTGGTGGGTGTTGTTCCGCACCGATGCCGGATTGCGCCTCAGGGCCTGCGGCGAATCCGCTGAATCCGCCGATGCCGCCGGCATCCCGGTCGTCCGCACGCGCTTCTTCGCTGTGATGATGTCGGGCGTTTTCGGTGCATTGGGCGGCGCCTATCTGTCGATCGTCACCCTCGACATGTTCCAGGCGTCCATGACGCAAGGGCGCGGCTTTCTCGCGCTGGCTGCGATGGTCTTCGGCAAGTGGCGGGTCTGGCCGGGTGCGGCCGCCTGCCTTGCCTTCGGCTTTGCCGACGCGATTGCCTTGCGCGCACAGATCCTGTGGCGCGACATTCCCCATGAACTGCTGATCGCCCTGCCCTACCTGTTGGCGCTGTTCGCCATGGCGACCTTCGTCGGCCGGGCCTCCGGACCGGGCGCGGTCGGCAAACCCTTCACCCGGGCGTAACATCATGATGATCCCGATTTCACCTTCTTCCGACGACAGGAGCCTCCCATGCTTGTAAGCGAAGTCCCCGCCTTCAAGGAGTACTGGTATCCGGTGGCCTATTCGGGCGAGATCGCCGACAAGCCGCGTGCGGTCCGCCTGCTTGGTGACAATTATGTCGTCTGGCGCGGCAAGGACGGATCGCTCGGCTGCGCCGTCGACGAATGCCCGCACCGCGCCGCCCGCCTGTCCCAGGGCTGGCTGGAAGACGGCGAAATCGTCTGCCCCTATCACGGCTGGGCCTTCAACACGTCCGGCGCGTGCACCCGCATTCCCCAGCAGGACGACGACCTGCCGATCCCGCCGCGCGCACGGACCATCAACGTGCTCGTCGCCGAGCGCTACGGTCTGGTCTGGGTCTGCCCGGGCATCCCGCGCGCCGACATTCCGGACCTGCCGGAAGCCGAGGACCCTTCGTTCAAGGTGATGCACGAACTCATGGAAGTGTGGACGACATCGGCACCGCGCGTGATCGACAACGCGCTCGACCTCGCCCATGTCGCCTGGACCCACCGCAACACCATCGGCGACACCTCCGCCTCCCAGTTCCTGAGCTTCGAGATCAATCGCGACGGCCACAAGCTCACCTCGCGCGTCAGCTACAAGGCGCGGCTGACGGACGCGCTGAAAGCCAACACCGGCCTGACCGGCGAAGGCTTCACGGTCCGCTTCACCAACAACGAACTGGTGCAGCCCTTCGTCTACAAGGATGTGATGGAATATGAAAACGGCCTGCGCCACGTGCTGTTCAAGACGGCAACCCCCGTCGACGACAGTCACACGCTGTTCTGCCAGTTCATCGCCCGAAACGATAATCCGGACGATGAAAAATGCGCCAACATCATCGCCCTGGACCGCCAGATCCAGAGCGAGGACCGCGAGCTTTTGAACAACATCCGTCCCGAGTTTCCCCTGGACACCCGCACGGAAATGCACTGCCGCGCCGACCGGATGACCGTGGAATACCGCAAGATCCTGGCCGAACTTGCCCGCGAGAATTCCGACATCACGCCGGATAGCGACTGGGCCCGTCCCTTCGTCAATCCGGACAAGCAGAAAGCTCCGGCATAAGTTCCTGACCTAGGCTGAGAACAGTTTGCCGACGCCGATTGCTGCGGCATCAAGACCGCACAGCCGGCACATGTGCCATGCCAGCACCTGATTGCTCGACAGCACCGGTTTTCCGGTTCGTTGCTCGATGTCCGGGATGATGTCCAGCGTGCGCAGGTTGGTGCAGGAGATGAAAACCGCCTCGACGGCCGGATCCTGAGCCAGATCCTGTGCTGCCCTTGCCGCCGAGGCTCCGGTAATCCGCGCGACGACCGCCTCTTCGGCGGTTTCGAACGAGCCGAAGACGGGCGTCTCGATACCGTTTTCCGCCAGGACGTTGCGCATCCGGGACGACACCTCCGCCACATAGGGCGACAGCAAGGCCAGCCGGCTGACGCCAAGATACTTGCAGGCGGCAATGAGCGCCGACACGGGTTCGGAGACAGCCCGCGTGTTGGCTCCGCCATGAACGAGATCGGCGATTTTCCTCACGCCGATAACCGAGGTTCCGGACGTACAGCCGTAACCGACCACATCGAACCGCGCCGGACGCGGCAGCAGACCGGCACTCTGCCCGATGTGGTTTTCCATTTCAGACAGGGTACTCGCCGTGACTTCCTCGCCGGAGGGCACCCGGGAAATATGCAGGGTCACCTCGGACGGCAGAAGTCGGCGGAAATCGTTTTCGATCGTCTCGTCGGACTGCAGCACGATAAGCCCCAGACGCGGCTCGTCGCGCTGCTCGACGTCATAAGGAATTCGCACCACGGCAACCGATCCTTTTCATGGTCCGCCGGCCCGGACACAAAGACGCCGGAGTGTGTTTCCTTGGCGCTTGAGCTTTTCATCCCTTTGACTCTTCAACTAATGTTAGCAGGGAAAATTGATCTCAAAACACGCCTGAATCCCGATATCTGAAAAAACGAAGCACAATCGCCCGGAAAAATGATTGGATAAAATCATCATGGACATGTCCGCTTCCGACCTGACAATCCTCCGGCTGTTGCAGAGCAATGCCCGCGAACGCCTGGAGACGATTGCCGCCGAAACCGGACTTTCCGTCGCCACCGTCCAGCGGCGCATCCGAAATCTGAAAGCCGAAGGCGTGATCCTTGCCGAAGAGGCGCTGATCTCGCCCAAGGCGGTCGGCTACACAATGACCTTCCTCGTCATGGTGGAGCTGGAGCGCGAACGGATCGACCAGATCGACGCCTTCCGAAGAAAGGCGAAGGGCGAGCCGCAGGTGCAGCAGTGCTACTACATCACCGGCGAAGCGGACTTCGCCCTCATCGTCCTGGCAAAGGACATGGAGGATTACGAACGGCTGACCCACCGGCTGTTCTTCGAGGATTCCAACGTGAAGCGGTTCCGCACATCCGTGGTCATGGACCGCACCAAGGTCGGAATGAATATTCCCCTGGGTTGACCGGTCGGATGCCGACCCAGGCGGCGCGCTTCGTCCGCTTGAACGGAACAGATAGCCAAAGCGCGCGGTACTGCGTTTTTTTCTCACTTTCCCCGGCCATTTGATGCTCCTACGTCGATTTCCTGCCTTATCGTGCAGATCATGAAACTTGAGAACGCCCGAACCAACACCGTATCCGCCCCCCGTCTGTTCCGATCCGAACCGGACCGCCCGATGGCAATGCTGCGCCAGTGCCCCGCCTACCAGGCGACACCGCTCCGGCAATTGCCTGAGCTTGGCGAGGTGCTTGGCATCGGCACGCTCACCGTCAAGGACGAGACACAACGCATGCGTCTGGGCAGCTTCAAGGCCCTGGGTGGGGTTTTCGCAATGGCCCAGATGCTGCAGGACGCCTCTGGCACCACGGATCTGACGAGCCGGCAGGCACGCAAGATCGCAGGCGAGATGACATTCATCACGGCCAGCGCCGGCAACCACGGTCTGTCGGTCGCAGCCGGCGCCCGTATCTTCGGCGCGCGCGGGCTTATCGTGCTCAGCAGCAGTGTTCCCGAAGGCTTTGCCGAAAGAATTCGCCAGACGGGAAGCTACGTCGTTCGTGTCGACGGCTCCTATGAGGACAGCGTGCAATACGCGATCGACGCGGCGGAGGAAAACGGCTGGCTGCTCCTGGCCGACGGGTCCTGGGAGGGCTACACGGAACGGCCGGCCCTGATCATGGAAGGCTATACGGTTCTCGCCGAGGAATGCCGGCAGGACTTCGAAAGGACCGGCATCTGGCCGACCCACGTCTTTCTGCAGGCCGGTGTCGGCGGTCTTGCCGGTGCCGTTGCCGCGCATGTTCGCGACCACTGGACGGTCCAGCCGAAAATCATCGTCGTGGAACCGGCGGCGGCCCCCTGCCTCCTGAAAAGCGTCGAAGCCGGAAGGCTGACCCGGGCGGACGGTCCGGAATCGAACATGGGCCGCCTCGACTGCAAGGATGCCTCGCTGATCGCCTTCGACGCCTTGTGCCGGGACGCGGACACCTTCGTGACCGTTTCGGACGCGGAGGCCGAAGAGGCAGCACGCCTTTTCGCGGCACAGGGGATTGCCACCACCCCCAGCGGTGCGGCCCCGCTCGCCGCCCTGAAAAACATGCAGCCCGGCCCGACTGCCAATTGCCTGCTGATCGCGACCGAGGGACCGGAACAGGCCTGACCCTCAGTCAGCCAACGGCTCCCATATGAAGAACCTCAGGTCCGGAAAGCTGTCCTTCGGTTGGCAGGAGCCTTACCGCACGCGCCTTGCCGCCCGGAAGCGCAGCGCCTCGTAGATCGGCTCATCCCGCAGCACCGATGGCACCGCCATTGCGCCGAAGCAGGCGCAGAGCAGCGGCAGCAGCAATGCCGAACTGCCGGTCATTTCCACGACGAGGACGATCCCGGTCAGCGGCGCGCGCACCACGCCGGCAAAAAAGGCGGCCATGCCGACGAAAGCGAAAGCTTGAGGCTGAAGCTCCATGCCGGGAAAGATGACGTTACAGCCCGCCCCGAAGGCAAGCCCGGCAAGCGCGCCCAGCAGAAGCAGCGGAGCGAACAGCCCGCCCGGCGTGGCAGCGGCATAAGAGACCGCTCCGAGGACGAAGCGGATCAGAAAGATCATGGGCAGCAGCATCAGCGGCAATTGGCCGTTCAGCGTGATCTGGGTGAGGTTATCGCCGCCGCCGACAAGGTCGGGCGCCATCCAGGCAAGCGCGCCGACCGCCGCCCCGATCACAGCGGCCCGCACTTCCACCGGCCCGCCGATCCAGTCGGCAACGACCAGCGTCCCCAGCAGGCTGCGATTGTAAAGGATCGCCAGAAGCCCCGCGAACAGGCCCAGCACCAGGTACAACGGCAACGCCCCGAGCCCGCCGGCGACGAACGTGCCGACGATGAAGTCCGGAGCGTCTCCCGAGATGTGGCGCGAAACCGCAATCGCACCGGCCGAAGCACCGAGCGCAACCACCGCCATGCGGGGTTCGAACCGGCCCACCAGTTCTTCCAGCACGAAAATCGATCCGGCCGCGGGCGCATTGAACGCAGTGGCAAGGCCTGCGCCCGCGCCGCCGGCAATCAGCGATCGCTGGTCCGCCTTGTCACGCCGGAAAACCTGCCCCACAAGATGGGCAAGGCTTGCGCCCATCTGCACGCTCGGCCCCTCCCGGCCAAGCGCGAGACCCGCGGTGATCGCCAGCCACCCTCCGACAAACTTGATCGGGATCAACCACACGGGGGTCGGCCGAAGCTCCCCGTCGAGCACGGCTTCCACATGGGGAATGCCGCTGCCCGATGCAGCGGGAGCGAACCGCCGCACCAGGGTAGCCGCAAGCGCCGTGGCCAGCGCTGCGACGGCCATCGCCAGGACCAGTCCGCCGATTTCGTATCCCCTGGTCTGCGCCAGGACGAAGTCCCGCAACACGACCCCGTAGTCAAGCGCCAGACGAAAGACCGCGCCGACCGCGCCGGCTCCAATTCCGGTCAATATGGCGAGGAACGCGAGCGGGACGAGTGAACCCGGTTTTGGCCGGTTCTCTTCGGTCTGCTGCCCTGTTTCCATCATTCCCCCTGCCATGCGGTCAGCCTGAAAGTTTGCGAATCCCGCGCGATAACATCTGCGCAGACAGAATGTGGATAGACATTTTCAAAGACGTAAATCAAATAATCGGCGACCTGACACTTTTTCGGGATCATGAATGAACAAGGATTCTCGCCCCGGCACGCGGCAAGTGGGCCTCGCAAACAGTAAAATTTCGTCTTTAAAACCCCGGCAGGGTCTGCTGACGGCTGATCTCGTCGCACTCGCACAAGGCGGGGTCAGCGTCGTCCTGGCGAGCTGCAGCGCGGACGGAAGACCGATTGCCGGCATCGGCGTCGGCGCGCGGGTCGACGGGGCCGGTGCCATCCGGGTATTCCTGACCCGGCAGGCAAACCTTCCTCTTCTGAAAGCCTTGGAAGCCGGCCGTGCGATCGCCGTAACGTTCAGCAGGGCTCGCGATCATCGATCTTTCCAGGTAAAGGCGAACAGCGCCGCAATTCTCCGGTCCTGTCCGGACGACACACCCGAGATTGCCCGGCAATGCGCGGTGTTTCGCGATGAGCTGATCGGGATCAACCTGCCCCGGCACGTGGCCGAAGGCTATACGACCTACGATCCGGACGATCTCCTGGCCATCGAGTTCACGCCCGACCAGGCCTATGTCCAGACGCCGGGCCCGGGCGCCGGGAGCCCGCTTTCCGCATGAGTGAGATCCGCATCGAAAATCTCCGGCGATCGCTGGAAGGAGTGGTCGCGTCGGTGCTGGCAACGGCTGACGGAGACGGCATGCCGAACGTCTCCATGATTTCGCAGGTCCATTATGTGGATACCGATCACGTCGCGCTCTCCTACCAGTTCTTCAACAAGACCCGACGCAACCTGCTCCAGACCAGGGCAGCCTCTGTCCTGATTTCCGACCCGCTGACGCTCGCTTCGCATCGCCTGGAACTCGAATTCGTGGAGACGCAGACGAGCGGACCGCTGTTTGAATCCATGAAAGCCAAGCTGGCAGGCATCGCGTCCCATCACGGTATGGAAGGTGTGTTCCGGCTGCTCGGTGCCGACATATTCCGAATCCGGTCAATCGAGGAGGTGCCTTTTCTCGCGTTGCAGCCCCCGCCGCCTGAACCGCCTTTGCTGCCCACTGTGCGCAAGTGCGTGGCGGAACTGGACACCTGCACCGATCTGGACGAGTTGCTGGACCTGTCCCTGGCATGCCTGGAAAGGTATTTCGGCATCAGCCATTCGATGATCCTGATGGTCGATGCTGAAGAACACCGGCTCTACGCCGTCGCCTCGCGCGGATACGCCGAGTCCGGCGTTGGTTTCGAGGTGGCTTTCGGCGAAGGTGTGATCGGAGTTGCGGCCAAGGAGAAAGCACCGATCCGGATCGGTCACATGACATCGGACTACCGGTATAACGCCACCCTGGCGGATACCGCCCAACGGGCCGGACTGTTGAGCACGCGCCCGATCGAAATCGGCTTTCCCGGCCTTTCGTCTCCCGGCAGCCAGATCGCCCTGCCGATTGCCATCGGCAAAACCCTATCCGGCATCCTGTTCGCCGAAGCTGAAGAGGCGATGCGTTTCGGCTACGACGACGAGGATGCGCTTGCGGTCCTCGCCGGATATCTGGGCGCCATGATCGAGTTGCTGCGCGAAGATGAAGACGATGCGTCCGAGGATGCGCAGCCAGCCGGCAACCAATCGGGCACGTCAATCGCCGCACGCCTGCATCAGGCGGACCAAAGCGTCTTCCTGGATCACAACTACCTTATAAAAGGCGTTGCCGGCGCGATCCTGTGGAAGCTCTTGCGGGAATACGTCTCCACCGGGCGGACAGACTTCTCAAACCGCGAACTGCGCCTGGATCCCGGCCTGCGGCTGCCGGTGCATTCGGAAAACCTCGAAGCACGGTTGATCCTGCTGCGCAAACGGCTCGAGGAACGGCAGGCTGGCCTGAAAATCGAAAAAATCGCCCGCGGCAGATTCAGGCTCGTTGTCGACGGCCCGGTTACCCTGGAGGAAGTCGACGGATCCTGCTGAAGGGCGCCCGCGTAGCAAATATTTAGCATTTCGATCAGGAAAACTTAGCAAGCAATTTTCCAAAGCCCGCTGTATCTCCGGCGGCCGAGAAACGCGCCCCGGTCCTTTGAATCGGCAACGGAACAGTGGACGCGTCACCTATCTCATCAAGTCAAACTGCCGCACGCCGCGGCACGTCCCGCCGCGGCGGGGACAACCGCGTTCTGGAGATTCAAGGAAATGCTGAAACCAACACTTTTTGCCATCGTCGGCATTGCCGCCCTCGCTACAGCGGATATTGCTGCCGCAAAAGAAAACAAGGCCGAGATCAGCCGTGGCGCCTATCTTGCCAGGGTCATGGATTGCGGCGGATGCCATGTGCCGCGCGGTGCCGACGGCGCCCCGATCGAAGGCGCCGGCCTGTCGGGAGGATCCATCGGTTTCGAGATCCCGGGACTGGGGATTTTCTGGCCGTCCAACCTGACGCCTGACGATACCGGTCTGAAGGGCTGGACCAGGAAGCAGATCATCGACGCGGTCCGGACCGGCGTCCGCCCTGACGGCCGCATGCTGGCACCGGCCATGCCCTGGCCGGCCTATGCCGCCCTGACCGACAAGGATGCCGAAGCACTGGCAACGTTTCTGCAATCGATCCCGCCCGCGCGGAGCACAGCCCTCCCTCCGGCGAAAGATGCCGAGGACGCACATGGCCCGTTCTTTCGCGTGACCCTGCCTCAATAGGCAAAAGGCGCAGGCCTGCCGGCCGGATGCATCGCCGCCGGCAGGCCGGGCGTTTTCCCGGCCCCGGACAAAGCGTTCCGGCACCACATTCTGACAATCAAGGCTATTCTCAATGTCGAGATCTTTCGCGCTCTGCGCGCTCTTCATGACGATTGCGGCCGGCGCCCGCGCCGAGACACCGCAAACGCTCTGGAATGCAATTCCCCCGCTGCCCAACACCGCCGAGACGGCGACATGCGAGGAAAGCGACAACATCACCGTCAAGATCGAAATCGCCGCCGCAAAGGCCCTGACGGATGCCCAGCTGGCCTTGGCCAAAGTGTCACCGGCAGCAGTATCCGATCAACAGGGCAAGGCGATCGAACACCTGATGGACGATTCGCTGCAGGAATGCGCCCTCAACGCCGAAACGGAAGTCTGGCAGATGGTGCAGACCGCCAGGGATCAGGTGTCCGCAGCCATGAGCGACCTTGAGGCCCGCCGGATCGGGGCACTGGATGCCTGCGGCAGCGAAATGAGCCCGGGTTACGAAGCCTGCTATTCGCGCACGCGGATCGAGTATCAGGCAATGGCGCGCGATACTGCCAATCACTACCTCGATCTGATCGGGGCTGCCTATTCCGATTGGCGCGACCGGACCGGCGCCTGTCTCGGACGGCGGGAAACGGCACTCTCACGCTTCGAGAAGGCAGGCGTCATCGGCCCGTTCGCCTCGCAAGGCCTGAACGTTCGAACCCAGACCTGGGTGCTGGTCGCATTACATGCGCAGACATCACGGGAACTGTGCAACATCGTCTATCAGGCATCGCACGCGATGGACATCGACTGAGTGCCGGCCGACAATGCGCGTCGCGGGAGCATGGAAAACCTGCGACGCACAAGGCCCCGGCAGATGATGAGCCCGCGCGTCGTCGCGCCGACATCAGGTTCGGAAGCCTTCACAAGATGATCCACGTCAATGCGTCAACGCAGCCGATCGGGCGCAATCCAAAGCGATAACGACTTGCTGTGGTATCGACATGCGCCGTATATGCCTGACCTTGAGCTGCCTCCTCCTGTTTTTCCTGACGGGAATAGCCCCTGCACTATCTCAGGACGTCTCTGAAATAACGTTCTGGGAGAGCGTTCGGAACACCGAGGATCCAGCCGAACTGAAAGCTTATCTCGACGCCTATCCGGCAGGCCGGTTCGCACCGCTCGCCCGTCTTCGGATGAACAAGCTCCAGGAGCCGACCGGTCAACAGCCCCAAACGGTCAACGCGGCCGATACCGCTCCTACTGCCCCATCTGCGCCAGTCGAAGTGACGCCGGTCCTGACAGATGATCTTGCTCGGGTATGCGATCTGATGACCGCCTCGCCGGTGGACGATGACAAGGTCGCCAAGAGTGTTGAGTTTGATTGGATCGAAGGCCCTGAAGCCGTTCGCGTATGTGCTTCGGCGGTAAACGCGCATCCGGAAATCGCACGGTATCGCTATCAACTATCCCGTGCCCTGGAAAAGACCGGCGACCACCCGGCTGCGATCCTGCAACTGCGTTCGGCTGCGGACGATGGCTATCCCGCAGCCATGGTCCGGCTCGGATATCGCTACCTGCACGGCGAAAACATGCCTTTCGACACCGGCGAAGCCGTGCGGTGGTTCGGAAAGGCCGCAAAAAACGGCTCCACTCATGCCATGACGGTCCTCGGCATTCTCTATCTGGAAGGAAAGGAACTGCCGCAGGATCTCCCGAATGCGCTCGACTGGCATCTTAAGGCCGCCGCGAATGGCGAAGCTCAGGCCATGTACAATCTGGGCTTCATGTATCTCAACGGCGCCGGCGTCTCGAAAGATCCTGCCAAGGGGGTGCAATGGCTGCGTCAGGCCGCGGAAAAAGGTTATGCCAATGCCGCGCTCGAACTTGCCCAGATGTATGAGCAGGGAGGCGTCGTCACTCCAGACCCCAGGGAGGCGTTGAACTGGTACTTGAAGGCGTCCGAAAATGGCAGCGCGTATGCGAACTACAACCTTGCCCGGTTGTTTCTGCAGGGGCGGAGCGTCGATCGGGACAACAAGGCCGCTGCCTCCTTCCTGTTCCAGGCCCTGCAGGGCGGCTACATGATCGGACCGAATCAACTGGCCGAAGAGGGACACAACTGGGGCCGCTCCTTCTGGAAGGAATTTCAAGGCATCCTGAAAGAGGAAGGCTTCTATGCCGGCGCCCTGGATGGCGGCTTCGGGCCCCAGACGAAGCGCGCCGTCGAGGCGCTTTCCAATGCCCGTTTCGTCGAGACGGATAGGACATCCACCTTAGACACCGATGACAGGCCGATGCTCGTCAACATTCCCCAGCTAAACGTGTTTCCAAGACCCAGCGTGCGGGCCAAACAGATGGGCGCGATCGTGATGGGAGACCGGGTCACCGCGCGGCGCTGGCACACCGATGCAAAAGGCGACCGCTGGGCACGAGTCTGCGCCTACCGTTTCTGCGGTTGGGTTGCCGCGGAGTTTCTGAAGGATGCGCCGGCAGAGGCACCGGTGCAAGTTCAACCGGCTCCGCCTGAAACGATTGGGGCGCCAGCAACATCCGCCATCGATGTCCCCGCGAAGCCCGAGGAGGGCTTGGGCACTCTGGACTGATGAGGAGGAGCGGGAGGAAGAGATGGCTTTGTTGCAGCTAAAAAACTGGTTTCCGCGGACCGCCGTCGCGATTTTCGTATCAGCGGCCATCCTGGGTGCCGGAAGTCTGTTGGCGCAGGCGGAGCCCGTCACCGAATACATCGAGCCCCTTCGCCTGCAGTCCGCGCGGTTGGATAAGCTGAATGCGCTGCTCGATGACATGATCACCGGCGAGGCGCTGCAGAACATGAATGCCTGCAAGCGGGACCCGGCCATCGAGGCGGCGATCATCGGCCGGAGCCTCCATGTCCAAACCCGGGAATTCTATGAATTGCTGCGCAAGTTCCGTCGTTCGGAAACCCGTCGGGGGTTGACCGAAGAGCTGGAACTCATCTCGAAAAACGGCAAGCTGATCGACGAGATGCTCGACAAGCATCGCAATCTCAAAGGTGTCGAGCTGCCACCGATCCCCGATGAAGGCAAGGAGCGGATCCGGCGCCAGATCCGCAAGGCCGTTCTCGACTACGTTGAACGAAAACTCTCCGGCAAGCTGGAAAGCGAGGGGCTGAAGGATCTGCTGACCAGCCGGAGCTGGCAGGAGCTTCACGACAAGGCCGTGTTCCATGTTGAACGCAGGGTCAGGGAAGAGATCGAGGAAGAAACCGAGCGCATGTTCGGTCTTCGGTTTCATGACGAGAAATCGGCTCTGAACGCGCTGCGGCGCCATGCACGGCGCAAGGTGGAGCAGGCCATTACGAAGTTGCTGGTCAAGATCACCTCCAACGAGATCCTGCTCGAATTCGCCGGCAGCAAGATCCTGGAATGGCTGGAAAAGGATATCTGGCCGAAAATTCGCGAAGGGCTCAGATTCAAGGGACATCTGAACGACCGCACGGCCCGTTCGATCGCCACGATGGACGCCGCGATTCTACGCCTGCAGGCGCATAAGGGTAGTGCGAAGCTGGATCAGGTGCGCCGCTCGCTGGAAGCGGCAAGCGCCACCATCTACGCGGCCCGCTATCTGCAGCGCGACATTGCCCGCGCCGGCCGGGAGGACCTGAGTGTCCAGTTGCAGGCCGCAATAACACGCCTCGACCATCGGATGCTCCGGACCGAAGAGCGCTTTCTCCTGCAACGCGAGGAAGAGCTGGGATCGCTGGAGGAACTGGAACTGGTCCTGAGGGACAATCTGGGCGAGCTGCAGAAGATCACCGGCAGAATGCCCGACGGCAGCCCGGGGCCGAAAAGCGCGTATTTCATCGTCAAGGTGGCCGGTTCCGGTTTTATTCCGCATTGGGCCGGCGGCAGTTACGAGGTCACCGGATCGGACCAGTTCGTCTTCGAAGTGAAGAGAGACGAGGACATTCAGAGCAAGCTGACCACGTATCTGTCGACCATCAATCACGACATCTGCACTATAAAGACACCGGGAGGCATGATTTCAAAACGGGCCCGGCCGGCCATCTGGAATGCCGGGCCGCAGCTGACCGTCCTCTGCGGCCCGTTTTTCAACCCTGAGAACATCGATAAATCCATGGTGCACGCCGACTGGCAGGATTTCCGCGATGACGCGCCTCACCTCGGTGAGCTGAGAAAGAGGGCGGGCTGTGACTAGGTCGAAAACACAACGAGTGGCGAAAAGCATCTTCGCCCTTTTTCTCGTCCTCACCGGGACGAGCGCATCAGCTGGTGCGCAGGAGATCGGAGATCCCTGGCTGGAATCCCTACGTGGGGCGAACGGAACCGTGATCGGAGATCTGACGCCGCGGTTCGGCGACGGCACCGACACGGGAACTGCTGCCAGACCCGGCACAGGGACCGGCGCCCAAGGGGCTCCAACGCCAGTCGACCCGGCCGAGCAGAAAACCGCCGGCTACATCCGGGAATGGATCGAAATCGCCGAGCCGCCGCAGAATGTCACCGAGGGCGCCCGGTTCCATTACACCTATCGCGGCAATATGGTCGGCACCACCGCGGACGGCGGCATCATTACCTCCGCCCACGAGACCGGCGCTTTCGACCCTGTGTTCCTGTGGCAGGACAGGCGCAGCCTGGATTCCGTCAATCACTGCACGATGAAGGAATATGTCGTTGCCAGACTGGCCGACCAGCCGGTGGATTATTGCCGCGGCCGGTACAAGGCAGAGCCGACCTTCGCCCTTGCCGACTATGCCGGCCGGCCGGTCGACGAGGCAAAACAGGCTCTCATCGCGCAGAAGCTGAAGGTCACGGTCGCCGAAGGCGCCCCCGCCCCCGCCGGCAAGCTGGAAAACACCGTAGCGGCTCAACGGCCGGAGTCGGGGACAGATGTCCGGCCGGGGCAGCAAATTACGCTGACCGTTTATGGCGACTACGAGGTTCCCTCCCCTGAGCGGGACCGGATCGACCAGGCAATTGCCTCATGCCTGTTCAAGGACGCCGAAGCCCTGATTGAAAAGATCGACACGGACAAGGCACGGCAGCCTTTCAGGCAGCGCTACGACAAGGCCTTCAACCGCGAAGAACAGACCAGGGCCTTCTTCGGCAAGGCAGATAAGGCATTTCGCAACTGCGACTTCGAAGACGCACAATCCGATCTTGCTAAAGCCGCGCGAAACACGGCCTGCGAGCGTTATGCGAAGCAAATTAGTGCAGCCGTTGCCAAGGTCACCGCGGCAGCCACCCGCGAGCAAAAGACAAAACGCCTTTTTTCCGACGCCGACCGCCTGTTCAAACAAAAAGACTTCGCCGCTGCCCTCACCCGGCTTTCTGACGCCAGGGCCAATACCCAGTGCAAGCGCTACATATCCCGGATCGATGCAGCGATTGGAAAGGTTCAGGACGACATCGCCCAGGCCGAAGCGGTCGTCCCGCCTCCGGTCAATCCACCGGTTTCCCCTCCACAAGCGCCCCCCGTCGCCTCTGACAGCGGCATAGCTGCCGGCGCAAGCTACTTTGTCGGGATCTGGGCCCTGTCGCCCGCGGCCTGCACGGGTTCCGGTGCAGTGCCAAGTCGGCCTGACCGCGAAGCACCCGGTTCGATCGCAGGCGCGATCGAGCAGGGTATCGGAGATGCGATCGATGTTGCGATCCAAACGTTCGCCTTCAAGTTTGCCGCGGACGGCACCTTGCACGTGATGAAATCGGGCGGTCAGCCCGTCCGTTACGGGACATGGCGCGTGAAAGGCAATGTGCTGACGACCTTCACCGAAATCGACGGCGACACGGACACGCAGACCATCCTCGAAACGAGACCGGATCGCATCACCCTGGGCAGTTCCCGCGGCGACAAGCCGATGACCCTGTACAGGTGCTCCGCAGCCACGCCTGCGGCAGACCGGGGAACCGACCCGAACGCACAATCCGGACCGGACCGGATCGTCGGCCGCTGGTCCCTTGCCCAGGTACAGGGCCGCCGGATCATCGGCATTCGTGGTTATGGCGTGGAAACCGTGATCGACATCGAACGTATCTCCGGCAGCAATCCGCCGGCCTATGTCGGCACGCTCGTTCACGCCGGTCCCAAGTTTGAAACGGCACGTCCTGGCGAACAGATCATGCGGTTCGAGATCCTGCCGGATCAGACCGAGAGCCTAAGAAAGCCTTTCTATGAAGTAAGAGGGCGGATCCTCTACACGAAGAGAATTGGCGACTGGCAAAAGCTCGGCAGGGCCTGGCTCGACTTCGACAAGGACCTGAACAGGGAGATAATCTCCGGCAGCATCGTACCCTGGATCCGCGGCGAACCGGATCGATAGAGCGCACGGCCGCGGGGTCTGAGAACGGATCCCTTAGGCGGCGTCCTATCGCCGAGGCTTGAAATTCCCGCTTTACTCCTGCCTTATGCTCGCCGTTACCGGAGGAAAACCAAACACATGGTCGATATCGCAACCCGTGTCTATAACCACAAATGGAAGATCGATCCGATCGTCCGCTCCCTGATCGACACGGATTTCTACAAGCTGCTGATGTGCCAGTCGGTGTTCCGCAACAAGCCGGACACGACCGTCACCTTCTCCCTGATCAACCGCGCGCAGGACATCCGTCTGGCGGAAATGATCGATGAAGGAGAGCTGCGCGAACAGCTCGACCATGTCCGCTCCCTGTCGCTCAGCCGCGGCGAGAGCACGTGGATGCGCGGCAACATGTTCTACGGCAAGCGCCAGATGTTCCGCTCCGACTTCATGGAATGGTTCGAGAACCTGCACCTGCCGGCCTATACGCTCGAAAAACACGACGGCCAGTACGAGCTTACCTTCGAGGGAAAATGGCACGAGGTCATGCTCTGGGAGATCCCGGCTCTGGCGATCCTGATGGAACTTCGGTCACGCTCCGTCATCAATTCCATGAAGAAATTCGAGCTCCAGATCCTCTATGCCCGGGCCATGACCAAGCTGTGGGAAAAGATCGAGCGCCTGCAGCCCCTGGACGGACTCAGGATCGCCGACTTCGGCACCCGCCGCCGCCATTCCTATCTCTGGCAGGACTGGTGCGTGCAGGCGATGACCGAGGGACTGGGCGCCAAGTTCACCGGCACATCCAACTGCCATATCGCCATGCAACGGGATCTGGAGGCCGTCGGCACCAATGCCCATGAACTGCCGATGATTTATTCAGCCCTGGCGGAAACGGATGATGAACTGGCCGAAGCTCCTTATGACGTCCTGCGCGACTGGCACGAGGAGCACGACGGTAACCTGCGTATTATCCTGCCGGACACTTACGGCTCCAAGGGCTTTCTCGACCGCGCACCCGACTGGCTGGCGAGCTGGACCGGTATCCGCATCGATTCCGGCGATCCGGCCACAGGCGCGGAAACCGCGATCGACTGGTGGAAATCCAAAGGCGAGGACCCGAGGAAAAAGCTCGTCATCTTCTCCGACGGACTGGACACCGACAAGATCATCGAGCTGCACCAGCAATTCTCAGGCCGAACACGTACCTCCTTCGGCTGGGGCACGCTGCTCACCAACGACTTCCGCGGCCTCACCGCCGGCGATGCGCTTGCCCCCTTCTCCCTGGTCTGCAAGGCCGTCTCCGCCAACGGCCACCCGACAGTGAAACTCTCAGACAACCCGAACAAGGCCATGGGCCCGGCGGACGAAATCGCGCGCTACAAGCGGGTGTTCGGGGTTGGCGAGCAGGAAGCCTTGGAAGTGGTGGTCTAGCAGGCAGGTCCGGAACCTGAAAATACCGGACTTCGCGTCGCCGCGTGAAATATATCCATATCATTTCAAGAGCTTGGCACCCATTTGGAGAGAGTGCCAAATTTTTTACGTCCCCCTCTTGAAAACAGAAAAAACGGAAACAAAATTATTTCCGCGCATCGCCGGTTTGGGGTGCGCGACCCCGGTCCGGGAGTACCCGGAACGGAGGAACCTCTCTGAAAATTGTTTGTCCTGAAGGAGAACGATATGACGTTCCGTCCACTACACGACCGTATCCTGGTCCGCCGCATTGAAGCCGAGCAGAAGACTTCCGGCGGCATCATCATTCCCGACACAGCCAAGGAAAAGCCGCAGGAAGGCGAAGTCATCGCCGTCGGCCCCGGAACCCGCGACGACAGCGGCAATCTGATCGCTCTCGACGTCAAAGCCGGTGACCGGATCCTCTTCGGCAAATGGTCGGGCACGGAAATCAAGCTCGACGGCGAAGACCTTCTCATCATGAAGGAAAGCGACGTCTTGGGCGTGATCGAGACGTCCGAGACCGCCCGGAAGGCCGCCTGACGGCTCCAAAAACACATCAACAGTCAATCAAAGCTGCCTATCGAAGGAGTTTTCCAATGGCTGCAAAGGAAGTGAAATTCCATTCCGACGCGCGTGAACGGATGTTGCGCGGCGTCGACGTTCTCGCCAATGCGGTGAAAGTCACCCTCGGTCCGAAGGGCCGCAACGTCGTGCTCGACAAGTCCTTCGGTGCCCCGCGCATCACCAAGGACGGCGTCTCCGTGGCGAAGGAAATCGAACTGGAAGACAAGTTCGAAAACATGGGCGCCCAGATGGTGCGCGAAGTGGCCTCCAAGACCAATGACCTGGCAGGCGACGGAACGACCACGGCAACCGTTCTGGCCCAGAGCATCGTCCAGGAAGGTGCCAAGGCCGTTGCCGCCGGCATGAACCCGATGGACCTCAAGCGCGGGATCGACAAGGCGGTTGCCGCCGTCGTTGACGAACTCAAGACACATGCCCGGAAAATCTCGAAGAACGGCGAGATTGCTCAAGTCGGCACCATTTCGGCCAACGGCGATACCGAAATCGGCCGCATGCTGGCCGAAGCCATGGAGAAAGTCGGCAACGAAGGCGTGATCACCGTCGAGGAAGCCAAGACCGCAGACAGTGAACTGGAAGTCGTCGAGGGCATGCAGTTCGACCGCGGCTATCTCTCCCCCTATTTCGTGACCAACCAGGACAAGATGAAGGTCGAACTGGAAGACCCCTATGTCCTGATCCACGAAAAGAAACTCTCCAACCTGCAGGCTCTCCTTCCCGTTCTGGAATCCGTGGTCCAGTCGGGCAAGCCGCTGCTGATTATCGCCGAGGACGTGGAGGGAGAGGCCCTGGCCACGCTCGTGGTCAACAAGCTGCGCGGCGGCCTGAAGGTGGCGGCCGTCAAGGCACCGGGCTTCGGCGACCGACGCAAGGCGATGCTGCAGGACATCGCCATCCTGACCGGCGGCACGGCCATATCCGAAGATCTCGGCATCAAGCTGGAGAATGTCACGCTTGAAATGCTCGGACGTGCCAAGAAGGTGGTGATCGAGAAGGAAAACACCACCATCGTGAATGGTGCCGGCTCGAAGGATGAGATCGACGGGCGCGTCAGGCAGATCAAGGCGCAGATCGAGGAAACCACCTCCGACTATGACCGTGAAAAGCTGCAGGAGCGGCTGGCGAAGCTTGCCGGCGGCGTTGCGGTGATCCGCGTCGGTGGAGCCACGGAAGTCGAGGTCAAGGAGAAGAAAGACCGCGTCGACGATGCGCTTCACGCCACCCGCGCGGCGGTCGAGGAAGGTATTCTGCCGGGCGGCGGTGTCGCGCTGCTGCGCGCGGCCAAGGCCCTCGACAATCTCCAGACGGAAAACGACGACCAGAAGCACGGCGTTGCCATCGTCCGTCGCGCGATCGAGGCGCCCGTCCGTCAGATCGCCGCAAATGCGGGATCCGAAGGCTCCGTCATCGTCGGCAAACTGCGTGAAAATGCAGACTTCGCCTACGGCTGGAATGCCCAGACCGGCGAATACGGCGACCTCTACGAGCAGGGTGTCATCGATCCTGTGAAAGTCGTGCGCACGGCTTTGCAGGACGCATCCTCCGTCGCCGGTCTTCTGGTCACCACAGAGGCCATGGTCGCGGAAAAGCCGAAGAAGGAAAGTGCGGCACCGGCAATGCCCGGCGGCGGCATGGACTTCTAGGATAATGAAAAGGTGGCGCGCTTCCGGCACCGGAAGCGCGCCGCTTTTGGCTTGTTTGATTTGCGTACATGATCGGCATGGAGGAAACGCTGATGTATCATTTCGAAAAGCCTGTAAGTCTTCTGATCGGAATAGGGTTTCCGGCACGCATCGAGACCGTTTTGCAAGCCAATGCCTTTTTGGAGGATTGGCCCTGTTCCCAAAGAGACGGCAGTCACAAGATCGCTTCGGCTGCGTGCAAGGCATTCCTGGCGGGCGAGGTGGAAGCCGAGACGGTTCGCAGTCTGTTCACGGAATTCGCCAGGAGGCATGATCTCCTCATTGTTGACCCGGAAGTTCCCACCGACCGAGGAAATTCGAACCACAGTCTGCAGTATTGATAACCGGTCTTCCCTTCGAAAGACCGTGAACTGCTCTCGCTTCCCCGGCCAGGTGTCAGCATCATTAAAGCCGCCTTCCAAGCCGGTTGATCCGGTTGCGTTTGTTCAATGCGCTGCAAAAAATTCACGTCGGGCGGCTTTACCGAAATGATCATCGAACTGCCCCTGCAGTTCTCCGGCCGTGTCCGGACCTCCTTCGGCTGAGGCACGCTTTCGCCAACGACTTCCGCGGCCGCACCGCTTGCGACGCGCTCGTCCCCTTCTCCCTGGTCTGCAAGGCGGCCTCCGCCAACGGCCACCCGACGGTCAAACTCAGCGACAACCCGAACAAGGCCATGGGCCCGGCGGACGAAATCGCGCGCTACAAGCCGGTATTCCGGGTTGGCGAGCAGGAAGCGATGGAGGTGGTGGTCTAGCTACCGCGCCCCTGACCGAGCCATTCGGCGAAACTCTGCGGCGCAGACGTCCGCGGCAGGTATCCGCACAGTTTCGCGGCGCGGGCTTCGCGCGGGCCGAAGCCGAATTCGGCCTGGAAATGACGGGAAAACAGTGCCTGGTTGGTGTAGCCGTAGGTGTAGGCGATCGTGCTGATCAGCCTGTGGTCATTCGAATTGCCCAGCGCCCGGCAGGCCGCGGTCAACCGTCGCTGCTTGATGAAACCGGCGACGCCACCGTGCGGCTCGAACAGATAGTAGAGCTGGCGCCGCGACAGGTTCAAGGCCTTGCAGATCGATGTCACGCCCAGGTCCGGATGGCTGAGATTATCCTGGATATGCTTTCGAACGAGATCGAACCGGCCGGCGGACATCGGCAGGTCCGCGGCCGCAATCGTATTGGCGGTCGGGTTGACGGCTGCCCGTAAAAGCAGGGTCAAGCTTTCCAGGAACATGGAAACCTCGGAAGCCTTCATGGAGGGCAGATAGGTTTCCGCGTTTAGCAGAAATTCCACGAGAAGGGACATCATCGGACCGGACATGGGCCTTTGGGCGATCGCGTCGAGCCCGGCGGCGAACTCATGGAAATCGTCGCGGTTCAAAAACAGGTTCAAGGTGTCCGTAGCCGATGCATGCCCCGAAAATGGCGCCGCGAACGACAGGACACCGAGCGATCCCGCCGTGATTTCAGGACCGCTCGCGTTTGCGTCGCAAGCCAGCGTCCCGGTCTTCATGACGGTCAGGCACCAATGATCGATGCCTGTGCCTTCGATGTGCTCCTGGGTGTGCCGGAACGTCAGCGGATCCATCTGGAGACTGACGAGGTGCAGACATCCCAGATCATAGGCCCGGCCACGGGCATGGAAGCCCGCCTCCGGCGTTGATTTTCCCTCAGGAGTGACCTTCAGGATCGGGGAAACCAGTTCGCGCCAAAAGGCGAATTGTTGGTCTGGTTCGTGAAACGTGGTGGTGAAACGGTCGATCCGAATGGTTCGTTCCGCCACCTTTCCTGTTTGGCTGTCATCTCGGCGGAGGTTGTTTGTCAGTGTCACGGGCCGGCCTCTCGGCGTTCCGTGGCCAGGGGCGTATCCCCTTCTTTCAGCCAGTTTTCATATTTGGACGCATCCAGTTTTTGCCGCGCCCGGTCCCGAACGTCACTGGGGGACCAACCGAATTGGGCCTTGAATGCGCGGCTGAAATGGACGCTGTTGGTAAACCCAAAGTCCTCCCCGACTTTCATGACGGGACGTTCTTCAGGATGCGCCATAATAGCCTTGAAGCAGGCATTCAGACGCCGCGCACGGATGTAGTTTTGCGCGCCTCCGTATTCTTCGAAAACCTCGCGCAGCCGACGTTGAGATAACCCAAGCACCTGTCCGATGCTCTGAGGCGTCAATTTCGGTGACGTTAAGTTGGCAGCGACATATTGGTGGGCAATTTCCAGCCGGGTTGCTTGTATCGGGACTTGGGCAGCACGGAAAGCGTCAGGCAGATGGGAGACAAATGCACGGATCATTGCATAGGTCGTGTCGGCCAAGATGGACGCTTCTGCGTCCGTGACGTCGGGCAGGATACGCCCCAATGTCATCAAATAACGGCCAAGAAGGGGGTGGATGTTTTTGACGCCTTCCGCAGTGGCAAGCCAATTGAACCTGTCTTCCATTCCGACAAAATGGTCTGGCTGTAAATAGAGCATCAACGAAGAATTATCACTTACACAGCCCGCCAGCTGATTGTCGGGTGTGCGCACATTGATGTTGCCTGGCCGGTACTGAAATATCTGGCCATCGATCGCGAATTCCGCGTGGCCTTTCAGCCGGAGTACAAGGATCCATGGAAAGCTGTCTGTCAGGCAGGGGTCCTTGTGCGTTGGCGACAGAAAATTGTAGCCTTCACACTTCTTGTCCAGAATCGGCAAGTCCTTCAGAACATAGCCATCAATTTGCGACCTGAAGCCGTCCCGAGGCCCCTTGCCGCCAACCGGACTGACCCGAACCAACGCCGAAAATTCCTGATTTATGAAATCGAGCTGCTCCTTTACCGGAACGTCGGCGGTGTCCAAACGAAAGTTCGGCCGGATGCTGTTTCGATCTCTCAAGGACGCGCCGGGAGATAGCAATTCGCGAAAATTTGGATTGTTAAACACGAATATGTCGGCCCGTTTGCGTTCTCAAAATTGCACAATTTGCACGAGGATTGACCAGACAAGATTTCGTCGGAAAACAAGTTTCAGCTTCATATAGGCAAATCATGTTCCAGTTCCGCTTCCGATAAGCGGAAATGGCGGTACCTTTTGCAAGTGGAAAGGCTCATTTTGCACGAATAGACAAGAAAACCGCCGCTTACATGCTCTTTCCAGAACGGCTGCGATACCGGGCCAGGATAACGCAAATGGCTTGTATCTATCCTGGTCATCGCGTGGCCGTCTCGAGTTGCCGCTCCGCTCGAAGCGCATTATTCAGCCGCCTTGCGACCGGACCGGTCCGGCCCGACGGCGACATATTTACCGATTTCGTCCCCTTCGAGGCCGACGAGGAGAGGTTGGCGGGTTTCGGCGAGAACGGCCGTGTCGTAGATCTCTTCCACCGACCCGGTAATCGTCAACGTGTGGCAGACCGCGCCGTCTCTGAGACGCACCACATAGACGGCACATTCCGGCTCCCGTTCGCGCTTGTTCAATTCCTCGTCCAGTGGCAGTCCGGTGAAGATCTTGTTGCGCGGCTTGGACAGGCCGATGACCGCGTAACCGCCATGGAACGACAGACCGCGTAGGAAGCCCGGGAACCAGGCCAATTGTTGGAAAGTGCCGGTCGTGCGGTCAACCTTTCCGAACCAGCCCGAGCCTGCCTCAAGCACGTAAAGCGCGCCACGGTAGATGCGCGGCGTGTGCGGCATGGCCAGCCCGCCGACGATGATCTCGTCGCTGCGCATGTCGATCACCATGCCACCATCGGCACGCATCTTCCGCCAGCCGGCGGCGGTGTTGCTCGCCCCGATCACCGTGGCATAGGCCGCTTCTCCGTCCTCCAGGCAGAAGCCGTTGAAATGGCACCTGTCCTCGTTCGCAATCTCGCTAATAAAGGACGGCCGCCACACCGGCGAAAAGCTACCTTTGCCGTCCAGCTCCGCCAGGCAATTGTAGAGCGTGACGGCAACGAGAAGGCGCCCGTCCCTGTCGATGTGAATGTCATGGACGTCGACCGCGCCGGTTACGTCGCAGCGCCGCGGCATGTAGATCCGGTCCCAGCCGTCGAGATGGCATCCCGGCTCCAGGCCGTTCTCGAAGCGCCAGACCTGATGCTCGGTGGAGAGGTAAAGCCCGGTTTCGGTGACACGCAGGGCCATGGCGTGGCCGAAATTGCGCTCGCTGACAGCGATGTTGCCGGCAAGTCCCGGGCCGATCAGGACCACCTTGCCGGCCGTATAGGTCGTAAAAGCGAGCGACACGTTGTGGTGCGCCATCCAGGCGCCGAGATCGCCGGAATAGGTGACATGAAACGGATTGTCGTCCTCAACGCCAACACCGTCGCCGGCGAGAATGGGTCCCTGCTTTTGGGGCACGGTCTTCTGTGTCGATTCGCTCATGGGTTCGCTTTGCCGGAAATCATCTCTGACCTCTCTTCTAGCAGGCTTGAGAACCCGGGAACCACCCAAGGGCAAACCGTCGCGGCGGTTCTTTTATCTGTGCGTGCAAACCTTTGATAAGTCGGTCGAACTGTCAGAAACCCTGAATTACAGAGGGAAACAATTATCGCTGTGTCACTGCGCAAACGGGGCTTTCCCGTGTCCGCGTAGCTAGCGCGGCATTCATGGAAATTTTGAAATTTTGTACGTGGGGATCGACACCTGGTCATGAAAAAGAATGTTTCGGCTGAAACGGCAATGTCTTGGCGTCAGGCGGGCGGCCCGAATCGCAGAACCTCGGCAAGAGGGGGCAGTCTGAGGCTTTTTTGCGCCGCGCTGATGACGTCCACGGCTCTGGTGGGCATCGTGCCGCACCATGCCCACGCGGCGGACAAGATCATCGACGGAGTACAGGAGACGATCAACACGCCGGAGACCTTCGAGGATGTTATCGTCGGCAAGACCCTGCCCAATTCGGAACTGGAGGTCGTCGCGGGCGGGGACGTAACTGCGAGCAATGATATCACCGTTGGAGAAAAGACTGGATCGGAAGGCACGGTGACGATCTACGGCAGCGGATCGAAGCTGACGGCTACGGATGAGTTTGAACTCGGCAAGGCCGGCACCGGCACACTTGATGTCACGGATGGTGGCGCCGTTGACATAGGCGGTAATTTCAACATTGGCCGGGACAGATCCGGCAGTGGCACGGTGACGATTTCCGGTACCGGCTCGAAGCTGACAGCGACGGGCAGAACTTATGTCGGGCGTATCGGCAACGGCACCTTGAATATCACCAATGGTGCCAAGGCCATTTTCACCAAGGGCCCCTACCTGTCCCGCGATCGAAACGCGACCGGCACGGTAACGATTTCCGGCTCGGGCTCGAAGCTGACAGCTGCCGGTTTAATGTCGGTCGGCGCCGTTGGCACGGGCGTGCTTACGATCGGCGATGGCGGGACTGCCGAAGTCGGAAGCATGACCATTGGGTCCGGTTCAACATCGGGAAGTTCTGTGACTGTCTCGGGATCCGACTCGGCACTGACGGTCACTAGAACCGGCAATGCATTTGACGTCGGATTTTCAGACACGGGCACACTGAGCATCAGCGATGGCGGCAAGGTTGTTGTCGGCGGTTCTACCTCCGTGGGGCGCCTGTCAAAAGGGTCAGGAACCGTAACGATTTCGGGCAGCGATTCGAAACTGACATCGGCGGATGATATCTTCCTCGGCACTAGAGGCTCCGGCACATTGAATATAACGAACGGCGGAGAGGCAGCGTCCAGTAAAAATGTCTATTTTGGCAATTACGAGGGTTCGAGCGGCACGGCCACGATTTCAGGCAGCGGATCAAAACTGACGTCGGCGTTAGCGTTTGATGTCGGTAAGGCGGGCACCGGCACACTCAACGTCACGGATAGCGGCGCCGTTGACATAGGCGGCACATTCACCGTTGGTCGGGACAGCTCCGGCAGTGGCACGGTGACGATCTCCGGTAACGGCTCGAAGCTGACAGCGACGGACAAAACGTATATCGCGCGTAATGGCAACGGCACCTTGAACATCACCGATGGCGCCGAGGCCGTTTTCACCAGGGGTCCCTACCTGTCCCGCGCGGGAGATGCGACCGGCACGATAACGATTTCAGGCCCGGGCTCGAAGCTAACGGCTGACGGCTTCACGGTTGTCGGCATCATTGGTACAGGCGTGCTCTCAATCAGCGATGGTGGGACTGCCGAAGTCGGGAGCATGTCCATTGCGGCCTTCAGTGGAACAGCGCAGGGATCTGTGACAGTCTCGGGTGCCGGTTCGGCACTGACGGCCACTAGAACCGGTAGTTCATTTGACGTCGGAAGTGCAGGCATCGGCACGCTGAGCATCAGCGATGGCGGAAAGGTCGCTGTCGCCAGCTCTACCCTTCTAGGGGCCACTACAACCGGCTCAGGAACAGTAACGATTTCGGGCGACGGATCGAAACTGACGTCGGCAGATAATATCTCGGTCGGCGAAAGAGGCGCCGGCACATTGAATGTAACGGACGGCGGTGAGGCTGCGTCCAGCAAGAATGTCTATTTTGGCAATAACGTCGGTGCGAGCGGCACAGCCACGATTTCGGGCAGCGGTTCGAAGCTGATGGCGGCGTCAGCTCTTGATGTCGGAAAGTTGGGCACCGGCACACTCAATGTCAGCAATGGCGGCTATGTCGATACCGGCAATATATTCAGGATTGGTAACGCCAGCACTGGCAGCGGCACAGTGATGATTTCCGGCGCCGGCTCGAAGATTAAAAATATTTTTGCGACCTATGTCGGCAAAGATGGCCAGGGTACGCTGACCATCAGTAACGGCGGCCGGTTCGATGGCTCAGATGTCGTATTTCTTGGGTACGGTGTCAGTTCGGTTGGGACGGTCACCGTCACGGGTGCCGGCTCAAAAATCGATGGTGGCCTACGGATCGGTGACAACGGCGCTGGTACGCTCACGCTCAGCAATGGTGGCGTTGCCGAGGGGGATGGAAACATCAACATCGCGCGGTTTGCCGGCTCAACCGGAACGTTGAACATCGGCGCGGCATCGGGCGGTGCCGCGGGCGGGGCGGGAACGATCCAGGGGGCGAATGGCGCGAAGGCAAGTCTGATTTTCGGCGCAGGCACCGGCAAACTGGTCTTCAACCATACCGAGACCGACTATGACTTCGACGCAACGGCGTCGGGAAGCGGTACGGTGTTGCAGGAGGCGGGCGTTACGAGTCTGATCGGCGACTTCTCCGGCTTCACCGGCGCGGGCAAGATCAGCGGCGGCACACTCTCCGTCGAAACGGTCTTTGGCGGGTCCGTAGATGTGAATTCCGGCGGCACGCTGGCGGGCACCGGCACGACGGGGAATATCGCCTTCAACGCGGGCTCGTTCTATCAGGCTACGATCGGCGGCAACGGATTTATCACCAGTACCGGAACGGCGACCATCGACACCGGCTCCCAGGTCAACGTCGAGTTCGACGACATCTCAAGCGTGGCGATCTGGCAGCCGATCGAGATCCTGACCGCCGCCACGATCACCGGGGAGTTCGGCTCGACCAACCAGGACAACTACCTGTTCCTGAACTTCGACCTCTCCTACGATCCGACCTCGGTCTTCCTGACCCTCAGCCGGAATGGCGTGTCCTTTGCCGACTTCGCCCAGACGCCGAACCAGGTGGCGGTCGCCAATGCTGTCAACGTCCTGCCCAACGGCAACGACCTGTACGACGCCTTCACCACCCAGAAAGACGCGGCGGCGATCCCGGGCATTCTGGACCAGCTGACAGGCGAGGCCCATGCCTCGACCCAGAGCATCGTGATCCAGGACGCCGGCACGTTCCGCGACATCATCGGCAGCCGGATCAACGCGGCCTTCGCCACTGCCGGTTCCAGCACCTCGCAGGTCTCCACGAACGGGCCGGGCGACGGCCAGTCGGAAACCATGCCCGGAGGCGCGATCTGGGGTCAGGCCTACGGAACCTTCGGCCGGCTTGAGGGCAATACCAACGCGGCGGACGTGAAGCGCAGCGCGGGCGGGCTCGTTGCCGGCGTGGAGCGGAACGACTTCTTCGGCTTCAACGCCGGCATCCTCGCCGGCTTCGGCCGCAGCGACGCCCGGGTCAACGACCGCAGTTCCGATGCCGACATCGACAGCTACACCATCGGTGCCTATGCGGGCCGGACCTTCGGCGCGGTTCTGACCAAGGTCGGCACCACCTTCACCTGGAACGATATCTCCTCGCAGCGGAACGTCGCCTTCCCGGGCTTCACCGATACGCTGACAGCGAATTACAATTCCAGAACGTTCCAGGCCTTCGGCGAGGTCGGCTATGCTTTCGGCACGCCTTACGAGATGTTTGAACCCTTCGCCGGTCTCGCGGTCGTGCACCTGGAGACAGACAGCTTCACAGAAACGGGTGGGGCGGCAGCCCTCGGCGTGAACGGCTCGTCGCAGACCCTGGGCGTCAGCACGCTGGGGATGCGGGGAAGCTATCAGGTCGGCGTGCTCAACGACGGCTCGATCCTGACCTTCAATGGCGCGCTGGCATGGCGGCACAGCTTCGGCGACGTGACACCGTCGGTCACCTCGGCCTTCGCGGCCGGCAGCCAGCCTTTCACGGTGGCGGGTACCCCGATCGACGAAGACACCGCCCTGGTCGAGGCCGGCTTCAACCTGGCCGTCCTGGAACGGGCCGACCTCTCGATCTCCTATCGGGGTGAGTTCGGACAAAGCGCCCAGGACAACAGCTTCAACGCGCGGCTCGGGATCAAATTCTGAGCCGCCGGCCCGGAACGATCTACACGGACAGACCGGACGGCTAAGCGATTTGCGCCTGGATGAGATCCGCGGCGATCCCTTTTGCGGTGCGCGCCGCCTCCGGCATGCCCCGCACATGGGCTGTGACGATCGCGCCTTCCTTGAGAAGGGCAAGCCTTTCGGCAAGCTCATGGGGGTCGGCGGCCCCGGCTTCGCGGCACAGGCGTTCCAGATAGTCGACGATCCGCTGTTTGTGCTCGGCCGCCGTGCGGTGCGCGGGATGCTGCTGATCCCCGAACTCGCTCGAGGCATTGATAAAGGCACAGCCATTGAACCCGAGGCCCTTGAACGCCTGGCCTCGGAACCAGCTTTCCAGCGCATCGAACATCGCCAGCAGCCGCTCCCGCGGATCGGGCGATGCCTTTTCCATTTCGCCCATCAGCCAGTTGCGGAACTGCTCGTCCCGGCGATTGAGCACCGCGAGGATCAGCTCTTCTTTCGAACGAAAGTGCTTGTAGAGGGTCATTTTCGCGACACCGGCTTCGGCCAGTATCTTGTCGATGCCGGTGGCGTTGAAACCACTCGCATAAAACAGCTTGAGGGCAGTGTCCACGAGGTCATCCCGGCGTGAGGCCACTTCAGCTTCTCCTTTTCTTATACAGACCTGTCTATATATCTGAAACTTAGAAATTTTGAGTCTCCTTTTCAATATCACGAATTCGTTATTCCAATCCGGATTGAAAATAGACAGACCTGTCTGTATATGATTTTCCGACGGCACGAAACGTCCACATTAATCCAAAAGGAGAAAGCCCATGTCCCGCATTCAACTCCCCGCCTCGATCGAAGCCGCACCAGCCGCATCCCAGCCGCTGCTTGAAGGCGTGAAGAACCTGCTCGGCTCCGTCCCCAACCTGTTCCGGCTCACCGCCAACAGCCCGGCTGCCCTTGAAGGCTATCTCGGCCTGAACGGCGCCCTGGCATCCGGCACCTTGAACCCGCAGACGCGGGAACGGATCGCCCTCGCCGTCGCTGAGATCAATGGTTGCGACTATTGCCTGTCCGCACATACCTATCTGGCAAAGAACCTGGCGAAACTCGATGAGGCCGAAATCGCCGCCAATCGCGACGGATCTTCTAACGATCCGCGAGCCGACGCCGCCGTCCGCTTTGCCGTGAAGCTGGTGCGTGAACGCGGCCGCGTGAGCGAAACCGATGTGTCGGCGGTGAAAATGGCCGGCTACAGCGAAGCGGAAATCGTCGAGATCGTCGCTCATGTCGCGCTCAACACGCTGACCAATTACCTCAACGAAGCCTTCGACACGCCGATCGACTTCCCTGTCGTCAACAGCAAGGCCGCCTGAGCCTGCAAGGCGCCGCGGCCTCCCTGCCCCTCTCCGGGCCGCGGCGCCGCCTTCTGTTAAAAAGGAATTCCACCCATGTCCCGCCCCCCTCTTCCTCCCTTTGACCGGGAAACTGCCGAGGTGAAGGTCCGCAAGGCCGAAGATGCCTGGAACAGCCGCGCTCCGGAGGCCGTTGCCCTGGCCTACACACCCGACAGCCAGTGGAGGAACCGAGCCGAATTCGTAACCGGCCGCGACGAAATCACGGCCTTCCTGATCCGCAAATGGGACCGCGAGCTGGAGTACCGGCTGATCAAGGAGCTATGGACGTTCGCGGACGACCGGATCGCAGTGCGCTTCGCCTACGAATGGCACGACGACAGCGGCTCCTGGTTCCGATCCTTCGGCAACGAGAACTGGGAATTCGCAGCGGACGGGCTGATGCGCCGCCGCATCGCCTCCATCAACGACATGCCCATCCGTGAGGAAGACCGGCTGTTCAAATGGCCGCTCGGCCCCCGCCCGCAGGACCACCCAGGCCTCTCCGACCTCGGATTGTGACAACGGTCCTCACAGGGGGGCCCGTCGCCGAAGTCTGCGTTTGGCAACGCCGGCGACCAAGGAAAAGGACAAGATCATGCATACCGAACCGTACAACCGCCAAAGCGCCGAAATCGCCGATCTCTCAGCTCTTGGAATGTTCGCCCCAGAACCGGATTTCCCGGAACCGGAATATCCTGACGCGGACGAACCGGAAACCGAAGTGCGGGACACGGACGCCTTCCAGAATGCGTTGTCGATCGTCGCGCATGATCTCAAAGGGCCTCTGGCCAACCTTTCGCTCATCGTCGAGGACATCTCCCGAAATGCACCCGACGGCTCCCGCGAACGCATCGAACGCAATGCCGACAAGGCCGACCTGATTATCGGTCAGCTCTCCAGGATGCTGAGCGCTCTGCTGGTCCGGGCACGCGACGGACGCGACCCGCTGTCATGCGAGCGCGCACCCGTCAATCTGGTCGAAGTGCTTGAACTCGCGCTCTCCGTCAACCAGCCCTACGCCCGGCAGAAATCCATCCGGTTCCGGTGTCGCGCCTTCGACGACGTCACCGTCCTGGGCGATCAGGAACTGCTTTTCGAGGCATTCGACAACCTGATCGGCAACGCCGTCAAGCACACGAAAGAGGGTGGGACGATCACCTGCGAAACCGGTCCTGCGGAAGACGGCCGCCTTTACGTCAGCATCTGCGACGAGGGCCCGGGGTTCAGGGCGTCCGACCTGCTGCGGGCCTTCCGCCCGTTCACCCGTCTGAGCGCAAAGGCCAAAAGCGGCGCGCGTTCCAACGGACTCGGCCTCTGGATCACGCGGCTCATTGCCGAGCGTCACGGCGGACGGGTCGAGGCGCGCAACCGTCAGGACAATGCCGGCGCGGAATTGACGCTCTGGCTGCCCGCTGTCGGCAAGCGCGGTACGTAGCAAGCCTTCACCGTAGACCGGTATCAGATTTCGGCGCTGCGCCTGCAGCGCCGTCTCCCAAGGAACGCGGACGGAAATCCGGACCTGCCGCGGCCGCAAGGCCGCGAACGGGCGGGCTGTGTCTCAGCCCCGGCTTTCAAACCGCCGACCCGGCAGCGCCGGCAACGAGAGCGCGCTGTCCAACCCACCGAAAAGGAGTACTCGAATGGACCATGAACACGACAACGACTGCGGCTGCGGGGTCACCCCCGAAACCGTGGATCTCGCCCGCCGCCGCCTGCTCGCGGGCGCAGGCGCTGCCGCTGCGGCCGGTGCCGCAGCCCTGGCGACCGGCCCGGCGAGTGCCGCGACCGAAGAAGCCCGCGCTCTTTATGCCGATGCGGACAAGCCGGGTCTTCCCCAGATCGACATGACCATCGAGCCGGGCCGCACCGCGCTTGTCGTCACCGATCCGCAGATCGACTTCCTGTCGAAAGACGGTGTCACCTGGGGCGTCGTCGGCGAAAGCGTCACCGAACAAGGCACGGTCGACAACATCGAACGGCTGTTCAAGGCCGCGAAGGCCGCCGGCATGCCTGTTTTCATTTCGCCGCACTACTACTACCCGCACGACCACAAATGGCAGTTCGAAGGCACCCTGGAAAAGACCATGCATTCGATCGGCATGTTCGACCGGCTCAGCCCGCTGTCCCTGGACAATTTCGAAGGCTCAGGCGCCGACTGGATGCCGCAGTACAAGAAATACATCGAGGACGGCGAAACCATCGTCTGCTCGCCGCACAAGGTCTACAGCCCGGCTCAGAACGACCTCAATCTGCAGATGCGCAAGCGCGGTATCGACAAGGTGATCCTTGCCGGCATGTCCGCCAATCTGTGCACCCAGGCCCACCTCTACGACCTTCTCGAGCTCGGCTACGAAGTCGCTGTCGTCCGCGACGCGACCGCAGGCGCAAAGGTGCCGGAAGGCGACGGCTACCTCGCCGCGATCATCAACTTCCGCATGGTGGCCAATGGCGTGTGGTGGACCGACGACGCCGTCGAACGCATCGCCCGCTCCGCCTGATCCTCTCCCTGCAGCCTCTCAGAATTCCATTTTCACAGCACATAAAGGAAAACACATCATGACCCGTAAACACATCCTCGCCGCTCTCGTCACCGCCGCCGCCCTGACGGTCGCCGCACCGGCCTTCGCCGTTGACGAATACAATGTCTCCAACGGCATAACCCTGACCGGAAACCCGCTCGGCATGCACGGATTCGATCCGGTGTCCATGTTCAAGAGCGAAGCGCCCGGCCTTGGCGACGCAGTCCACACCTCGGCGCATAACGGGGTCGACTATTATTTCGCTACCGCGGCAACCAAGGAACAGTTCGACGCCAATCCGGAAGCGTTCCTGCCCCAGTTCGGCGGCTTCTGCGCCTTCGGCATCTATGTCGGCAAGAAGCTCGACGGCGACGTGCGCTTCGCCGACATCGTCGACGGCAAACTCTATCTCTTCGTCAACGCGGCAATCTTCAAGAAGTACCTTGAAAACAAGGACGACGTGATCGCCGGCGCCTTCGCCAAGTGGCCGGAAATCCGTTCAACAGCGGTCGGCAGCCTCTAAGAAGGCGTGATAAGAAGTGGCGGGCCTTGATCCTTGAGGCCCGTCACCCGGTCCGGCGACACGGACCAGAATGGGCACCCGTCGTCTACGCAGCCGACCGACTGTCGCGACAAATCCTCAATTCCCTCATTCAAAGCGACATCACACAGACGTCGCACGCCGAACCGCTCCCTGCATTCTACAAATCCCGGTGTTGATCGGCCGTTCTCGATTCGAGGGCGGTCTGTAGGATTTTCAGTAGGGAAAGCAATGGCGCCGGCAAATTTGAAGACTGGATTTTTCCGCAACAAGACCTCCAACCGCTTTGTCTTGCCCGGCCTGAAGCACCTGTTGGCGACCACGGCTCTGACCGTTCTCATGCCGCAATTCGCTCACGCCCAGACCGTAATCGACGGCAGCACCGAAACGGTCAATGGCGGCGGCGGCGGGACTCAGGCAAGCCCCTGGAATATCGGCGACACGCTCACCGTTGGCGACACCGGAACCGGACAGCTCGACATCCTGAACGGCGGCGGCGTGACCAGCGCCGAAGGCCGGCTCGGCAACGCCTCGACCGGCAACGGAACGGTGACGGTGGACGGGAGCGGATCCGACTGGACCCTCAGCAGTCAGCTCTTTATCGGGTACGATGGCACCGGCTCCATGACCGTTTCCGATAGCGCCTTGGTCGACGCGACGTCGGCCGCCACGATTGCGTTCGGGGCGGGCACCACCGGAACCCTGATCGTGACGGATTCCGCGACTTTGCAAACCGACGGGGCCGTTTATGTCTCGGAAGGCGGGACCGCCTACCTGACGGTTTCCGCCGGCGGCACGGTCAGCGCGACGGGTTCGAGCGGACAGATCCGGATTGCGAATGACGCAGGATCTTATGGTGAGGCCACGGTGACCGGCTCCGGCTCCAGCCTGGAAGCCGCCAACAACGGCTCGATCATTGCCGGATACTCCGGTACCGGCGTGCTGACCATCCAGGATTCGGCAAGCGCAGAGGCTGACGGAGGTTTTATCGGCTATGAGGGTACTGCCACCGGCACGATCACGGTTCAATCGAATGGAACTCTGAACCTGGCCTCGACCGGCACGGATCTGACCATCGGCTATCGGAGCGGCGGCACTGGAACGCTGAACATCGAGACCGGCGGGAGCGCCGATGTCGGCGACAGGACGGTTCTAGGCGACTTCGCGGGCGCTCAGGGCACGATCAATGTCACCGGATCCGGCTCGCAGTTTGAAACGCGTAATCTTTATGTCGGCGACGCGGGCACCGGAACCCTGAACATGTCCGGCGGCACGGTTACGGTGGAATTTCCCATGAGCGTCGGAGTCCAAACCGGCAGCTCGGGCACAGTCACCAATGATGGCGGCACCCTCACCGTGGGCCTTTCGCTGCTCGTCGGTGAGGCCGGGACAGGAACCGCCACCATCAGGAACGGCGGGAGCCTCGGTGTCACCGGCGTCACGCGGATCGGTCAAAACAGCTCTTCAACGGGCCAATTGACGATTACAGGCTCGGGCTCGACCTGGACTGCGAGCGGAAACGTGTCCACCGGCTATGAAGGTACCGGGACTCTCAACATCCAGGATGGCGCCACTGCGAACCTGTCCGGCGAGTTGCTCGTGGGCGACAAGGCCGGCAGCATCGGAACCGCCACGGTTGACGCTGCAACCATGACCGCGAGCGCCATCCTCGTCGGCAGTGCCGGCACCGGCACGATGACGCTGTCCGGCGGCAGCACGGTCACGGCCGACGACCTCATCGTCGGCAACTCGGCGGGATCCAATGGCACTGCGACGCTGACAGGAAGCGGCACCAGCATGAGCCTGTCGCTCGAACTGAACGTCGGGCTTGAGGGGACCGGCACGCTGAACGTCAATAACGGCGGCACGATCCTCGTCACCGACGGCGTGAGGCTTGGCGATCAGACCACAGGCGCCGGCACCGTCAACATCGATGGCGCGTCCAGCAAGATCACCAGCAGTGCCAATACGTGGATCGGCGACGAGGGCACCGGCACTGTCGCCCTGACCAATGGAGCGGACTTCTACGCCGACCTCGTAACCTATATCGGCTACGCTTCGACGGGAACGGGTACCCTCACCCTCGACGGTTCGGGAACCTACTGGGAAAGCGGCGGCGATTTCTTTGTCGGCGTTTCCGGTTCGGGCAATGTCTCGGTAACCAATGGCGCAGAGATCGTCGGTGACTACGTCTCTTTCGGCAAGGAACCCGGCTCGTCGGCAACGATCATTGTCGACGGCGCGGGGTCATCCTGGGCCAATACCGGCGATCTCTACGTCGCAGAGCGAGGCACGGCGGACCTGACCATCTCCAACGGCGCCACCGTCAGCAATGCGGTGGCCTATATCGGCTACGACAACGACACCGTCGGCACGGTTATTGTCGATGGCGCAGGCTCGATGTGGACGAATGGCAGCAACGTCTATGTCGGCGAGGACGGCACCGGTACGCTGACGATCTCAAATGGCGGGGCCGTATCAATCGGCGGCTTGGCCACGCTTGTTCTCGGTAACGCCTCGGCAAGCAGCGGCACGCTGAATATCGGCGCTGCCTCCGGCGATACGGCGACGGGGGCCGGTACGCTTGATGCGGCGTTCGTCCAATTCGGCACCGGCACCGGCCTCATCGTCTTCAACCACACCAACACGGATTACGAATTTGATGCCGCGATCTCCGGTGCCGGCCAAGTCGCAGTCTATTCCGGCGAGACGGTGCTTACTGCCGCCAACACCTATACCGGATCGACCGCCGTCTATGGCGGCCTGCTGACCGTCAACGGCAGCATCACCAGCACGGTGTATCTGTCCGGCGGTTCGATCGGCGGCTCCGGATCGGTTGGCAATGTGGCGGTCCAGTCCGGCGGGTCGGTCGCGCCGGGCAATTCCGTGGGAACGCTGAACGCCGCCACCGTAATCTTCGGAACAGGCTCTGCTTACGACGTCGAACTGAACGACGGCGGCTATGTCGCAGGGACCAACAACGACCTGATCAACGTATCGGGAACCGTCACCATCGGCGGCGGCGCGGTCAATGTCCTGCCTGAAAACGGCACCGACAACGGCGCCACCTATACCGCCGGCACCTACACCATCATTACGGCCGCCGGCGGTGTCACCGGCACCTTCGACAGCGTCAGCGACAGTTTCGTCTTCCTGGATTTCAGCCTCGGCTACGACAGCAACAACGTCTACCTGACCTCGGAAAAGATAGCGTTCTTCACCGACATCACCGAAACCGCCAACCAGACGGCAACGGCGGCGGCGCAGGAAGCGCTCGGCAGCGGCGCCACGGTCTATGATGCTTTGACTGGTCTCGTCGGTGATAACGCCTCCGCCCGCGCCGCCTTCGACGCTCTTTCCGGCGAGGTCCATGCCTCCATCCACACGGTGCTGATCGAGGACAGCCGTTTCCTGCGCAAGGTCGCCAACGACCGTATCCGTGCCGCCTTCGAAAACGTCGGAACGGGGTCTATTGCGATCGCAACCCATGGCCATGCCATGAATACGCAGCCGGTCGCAGGCGAAGGCTTCACCGTCTGGGGCCAGACCTACGGGGCGATCGGCTCCTGGGACGGTAACGGCAATGCGGCAACCCTGGACCGGACCATCGGCGGCCTCCTGATGGGCGGCGATCACGCGGTCACCGAGACCGTCCGGATCGGCGTCCTCGCCGGCTACAGCCGCTCCTCGGCCGACGTGGATGCGCGTTCTTCCTCCGCCACGGTGGACAGCTACCATCTGGGGGTTTACGGCGGCTCCCGGCTGGGTCCCGTTACCCTGCGCGGTGGCGGCGCCATCACCTGGAACACCATCGACACAGATCGCACCGTTGCCTTTACCGGCTTCTCCGAAACGCTGTCGGCCAATTACGGCGGACGCACCCTCCAGGCTTTCGGCGAGGCAGGTTACGGCATTGAACTGGACCGGGCCCGGATCGAGCCCTATGCCGGTGCCGCCCTGATCCACCTGAACACCGACCGCTTTACCGAGACCGGCGGCAGCGCCGCCTTGACCGTATCGGGAGACGACACGACAACGACCACCACCACCCTTGGTGTCCGGGGCGAAACCGAGGTCGAGATCGCGCCGTCCCGGATGGCCCTTCTCAGCGCGGGCCTTGCCTGGCGTCATGCTTTCGGCGACGTGACCCCGCAATCGGAGATGGCCTTTGCCGGCGGCACCCCCTTCTCGATCGCCGGCGTTCCGATCGCGCGTGACGCGCTCGTCGTCGAACTCGGCGCCGGTATCGTCCTGAACCCCGCCAGCAGGATCGGGCTCACCTATTCGGGACAGGTCGGTTCCGGTCTGGCCGAGCATGGCGTCAAGGCATCGGTGGCCATTTCCTTCTGATGAGCATCCGCAATCTTCAAAAACTCTGGCTGGCCGCAGCCGTGACGGTTGCCGTCGCCCGGGGACCGGCGCTTGCCTTGCCAGGTGAGGCCAGTTCGGTACGCGAAACCCATGGCGACTGGACCGTGTCCTGCGTCAGGCAGGACACCGCCACGCTGTGCGCCATGAGCCAGATCCAGGCCGAGCCGAAGTCCCGCAAACGGGTGCTGACCGTGGAACTGCAGGTTCAGGCAAACGGTACCACCAAGGGCGTGCTGATCATGCCCTTCGGCCTGGCACTCCAACGGGGCGTGTCGCTGAAGATCGACGACAAGGGAACGAGAGCGCCCCTTCCCTACGCCACCTGCCTGCCGGTCGGCTGTATCGTCCCGCTGAGTGTCGACACCCCCCTGTTGTCCGCCCTCAAGGCCGGAAGCACGCTGAACATCAACGCGACCTCCAACGGCGACAACCAATCCCTGGCCTTTTCCGTCTCGCTCAGCGGTTTTTCAGCGGCCTTTGCGCGGTTGGTTGAACTGGCGGAGGAATAGGCGGAGCCCGCTTTAGCCCCGGAAAAAAGCATTTGAATTTTCAGGAAATGGTGGGCCCGGAGGGACTCGAACCCCCAACCAATCCGTTATGAGCGGACGGCTCTAACCAATTGAGCTACAGGCCCTGACCGGCGGAAAGCGGGGCAGAAGCCCTGCCGCGGCGGTGCTTTCAGCTAACTACACCATTGCAATCGGCACGAGCAAGCCTCTTGAGCCGATCCGCGGCGATCCGGCCACGGAAAACCGTATCGCCCACCGGCTATGCGCAGGTTTCGCCAAAAAACACGCTTTGCAGCGCTGCGCGGGTTCTGTACCACAGGAACGAGAGCCTCATTAGCGGAGCCGACATGCAGTCATCCCTGCTCAACCTGACCCTGAGTATCATCCTCGTCGTCCTTGTCGGCTGGCTGCTGGTCGCGGGCCGGGCTCTGCTCCTGCCCTTCGTCATCGCCCTGATCGTCTGGTATCTGATCAACGCCCTGTCCCACGGCTTCCAGCTCATCCGGGTGGGTGACCGGCATCTGCCCGGCTGGATCGCCTTCCCCTTGTCTCTCGCGACCATCTTTATCGCCGGTACGTTCGTGTTCGACATGGTGGCTGCGAACCTGGCGCAACTGGCGCGCGACGCCCCGGTCTATCAGGGCCGCCTGGAAGAGGTCTTCGATCAGGTTTCGGGACTTGTCCATCTGAACGACCCGATCAAGCTGGCGGATTTCCTGCCCGACGCCATCGTGCCGAAGCTGGTCACCGCCGGGGCCGGTTTCGTCACCACCGTTGCCGGCTCTGCCTCGCTGGTCTTCATCTATACCCTGTTCCTGCTGCTGGAACAGTCGACCTTCGACCTCAAGCTGGAACGGCTTTTCGCCGATCCGGAAAAGGCGAAATCGGCCTTCGCCGTCAGGGCGGAAATCAACCAGAGCATCCTGCACTATTTCAGCATCAAGACCGCGGTCAGCATCGCCACCGGTGTGCTCACGAGTCTTGTCCTGACCCTGATGGACCTTCCCTATGCCCCGCTTTTCGGCTTCATCGCCTTTCTGCTGAATTACATTCCGACCATCGGCTCGCTCGTCAGCGTGATCTTTCCGAGCCTTATGGCTGTCGTTTATTACGACAACCTGGTGCCGTTTATCGTCATCGCCTCCGGCCTCGGATCGATCCAGTTCGTGATCGGAAACCTGATCGAACCGAAGCTGATGGGCTCGAGCCTCAACCTGTCCGGCCTGGTGATCATGCTGTCGCTCGCCTTCTGGGGCTCCATCTGGGGCGCCGTCGGCATGGTGCTGTGCGTACCGCTCACCGTTCTGATCATGATCGTCTGCTCGAAATTCGAGGCCTCCCGCCCGGTCGCCGTCCTGCTGTCGGCCAATGGCGCGATTGCCGATCCGCCCATCGCCGGTCCGGCCAGCGTCCGCGACCACGACGGCGGCTGAGGCGGTATGCGTCCGATGAACATCAGATGAACCGGCGCGTCATCACGCCGCCCCAATCGACCTGCAGCTTCCGAATATCGACTTTCCAAGCCTTAGAGAGGATCCATGTCACAACTGCTCCGGCTTTCTCACATTTCCCGCCGGCTGCCGAAAGGCTTCCCCGCCCTGCCCGCCTTGCTTCTTGCCGCTGCCATCGCCGGCGTCGGCCCCGCCCCGGCAGCACAGGCGGCGGAAAAGCCCGCCACCATCAGCCTGCAGGGCAAGGGCGAGATTTCCGTTGCCCCGGACATGGCCGTGGTGACGACACGGGTGGTCAATATCGGCACCACGGCGCCCGAAGCGCTCCAGGCCAATACCGCCGCCATTGCGAAAGTGATTGCCGACATCAAGGCGGCCGGCATCGAGGCGAAGGACATCCAGACCAGCGGCTTTTCGATCTACCCGCGCTACGAAAACAGGAAAGACGACAGCAACGAACCGCCGAAGATCGTCGGCTACGAGGTCTCCAACGGCGTCACGGTGCGCGTGCGCGCCCTCGACAAACTCGGCGGCATCCTGAATGCCGTCGTCGTCTCTGGCGCCAACTCGGTCGACGGCATCAGCTTCGCCGTCAGCGACACGAACGAGAAACTGGATGAAGCCCGCAAGGAAGCCGTGGCCGACGCACGCCGCAAGGCGGAGCTCTACGCCGAGGCCGCCGGGGTGAAGCTCGGACGGGTCCTGTCGATCTCCGAAGGCAGCATCGCGGCACCGCGCCCCTATGCTGTGCGCTCGGAAAAGATGATGACGATGTCCGCCGCCCCCGTGCCGGTCGAGGCCGGTGAGGAGACCCTGTCGGCGACCGTCAACATCGTCTGGGAAATCGCGCAATAAGCCGATCCCCCACGACGGATACCCCTGTCACGGATCGGCGGTCACAGATCGCCGATCCAGATCTGCATGGGCTTTTCCGTTTCCTGCGCCTCGCCCACATCCTGCCAGGGGAAATAGACGATACCGCCGTTCAGCTTGCGGTAGCCGCGCTTGGTCCAGAAGGGATCGAGCGGCGAATAGTCCTTCGGCCTCATCGGGTGATTGTCCGGCCGGATGACGGCGCAAAAGGCGGCTATCGTACATCCCAGAGACCGGGCATGAGCCTCGCGTTCGTCGAAGAACCGGTGGCCGATGCCCCGCCCGCGATAGCTCGAATCGAGAACGGATTCGGCGAAGTAGAACACGTCAGCCGGATCCAGGCCCGCCTCCTCGAACGGACGGCGGATCGATGAGACCTCGTGAATGAGCGGCTGACCGGTCGCGGCCCCGACAAGTTTGTCGCCGTCAAAGGCGCCGACGATTACCGCCCCGTCCGTGTCAGCGTAGCGTGCCAGATATTTTTCTTCATAGTCGACCGAGCCGTCATAGAGATAAGGCCATTCGCGGAACACGGAAATGCGCAAACCGGCCAGCGCCGGCAGGGCCGGTTTCAGAGCGTCTCCCTTCAGGATCCGGATTTCAATCGTCACGGCGACCTCCTCTCTCCGATATATCATTAGCCGGCTTAATTAATTTCATAAAAACACCCATTGAATCCCTTGCCGAAAATTCGTATGTACGCGGCTCCGGTTTTGATCCGGTCTCATCTGCTGGTTGGGGAGAGCGTAATGGAAAACGTCGCCCTCTTCCAACTGGGGATGGACTTGGAGGCTCAGGTTGAAGAAGGCGTCATGGACGCTGCCGAGCCAAGAAGCACCACCCAGAAGGAAGACGTAAATTCGAATGCGGTCGCTGCACTGGATGCGGAAGATCGCCTGGACCACTTCATCGAAAGACAAGGGGTCCGCTGCGCTGGTGCGCATCTGATTATCGATCTCTATGACGCGGAGCGTCTGGACGATCTCCCGTATATCGAGGAGACGCTCAGGACCTGTGTCGACGAAGCCGGGGCAACCCTGCTGCACATTCACCTGCATCCGTTCGAGCCGACCGGCGTGAGCGGTGTTGCAGTGCTGGCTGAAAGCCATATCTCGGTGCACACGTGGCCTGAAGCCGGCTATGCCGCCTTCGACGTGTTCATGTGCGGCGATGCCAGGCCGGAACGCTGCGTCGACGTGCTGCGCGAAGCCTTCAAACCGGGACGCACCGCCGTCTCCGAACTGCTTCGCGGCAAGGAAGTGGCATGAGCAGCGGATTGAAGTTCAACGAGACGCTGCATCCGGGTGTCGAGGTCAGCTACAGCTGCGAGGACATCCTGTATCAGGACCGGACCGAACATCAGGATCTGGTGCTGTTCACCAATCCGGTGTTCGGCAAGGTCCTGATGCTGGACGGCATCACCCAGGTGACGACGGCCGACGAGTTCATCTATCACGAGATGATGTCCCATGTGCCGATCCTGGCCCATGGGGCTGCCCGGAACGTGTTGATCGTCGGCGGCGGCGATTGCGGCCTCGCGGAAGAAGTGCTGAAGCACGCCTCGGTCGAACAGCTCATCCAGGTGGAAATCGACGCCTCCGTCGTCGAGTTCTCCAGGGAGCACTTCGGGGAGTTCAATGCCGGCGTGCTTGACGACCCGCGCTTCGACCTGGTGATTGCCGACGGCATGAAGTTCGTCGCCGAAACGGACCGGCGCTTCGACGTGATCATCGTCGATTCCACCGACCCGCAGGGGCCGGGCGCCATCCTGTTCTCGCAAGAATTCTACGACAGCGTCCACAACTGCCTGACGCCGGGCGGTGTGCTCGTCACCCAGAACGGTGTGCCCTTTCTGCAGCGCCAGGAACTGGTCACCAGCATCGAACGGTTTTCGAAGTCCTACCGGGACGCGGCCGCCTATATCGCGGCGATCCCGACCTATTTCGGCGGCCACATGGCCCTCGGCTGGGCCAGCGACAATGCGGAGCTGCGCAAGACCCCGGTTGCGGTTCTGGAAGAACGGTTCAAGGCGGCGAACTTCAAGACGCGCTACTATACGCCGGATGTCCACGCCGCCGCCTTCGCCCTGCCCCGCTTCATTCTGGATGCGGTCGAGGAAGGCCGGGCCAAAGCCTGACGCCGGTTCAAACGGAAGCCCGAACAGGGACAGGCCCGATGCCATTTGCCGCATCGGGCTCCCCCCC